>ERZ824473.924-NODE-924-length-46890-cov-7.253763_pt1 | contig 46890 bp, 38 predicted proteins | sample MGYA00519874_ERZ824473 | MGnify/ENA primary metagenome ERZ824473 (study PRJEB31778, sample SAMEA3449151) | human gut metagenome | biome: human gut; feature: human-associated habitat; material: faeces | place: United Kingdom | collected 2010/2012 ... | reverse complement strand
TCAACGCGCCGCGACTAAAAGCACAAATATGGCTTATGAAGTTCACTGGCTTCGTTTGTTGTTTACTTAATGAATTAAATAGTAAAAAATATTGTAACCTTTTTGGTTTTCATTTGTTATATGTATGAAAGAAGTCGAAAAGTATCGAGGAAAGGGAGTGAAAATCTGGATAAGCATTTGTTAGAAGCGTTATATCACCGTTATTATAAGGAGCTATACATTTTTGTATATTCTCTTTGTGGAAGTGAGACAGTAACCGATGATATTTTGCAGGATACATTTTTAAAAGCTCTGCTGGCATTGAAAGATTCTCACACCAATATGCGGGCATGGCTTTATATGGTAGCCCGGAATCTTTATTATAATTATTATAATAGGCAGAAGAATTTGTTTTCCATAGAAACAGAAGAAGTGGATAGAAGAAATTCAAGGGAGAAGATTATTTCTGGTGAAGGAGAAGCCTTTATTCAGAATGATATTTTGGAAGAGATATTACATAAAGAAGAAAAAAAGAGGGTGTGGGATGCTGTGAACCGCCTGAAAGGACAGAAGAAGGAAGTAATACTATTACAGTATTTTGGAGATTTTTCGCAAAAAGAGATTGCAGCAATGCTAAAAATAACTCCAGGTAATGTGAAGGTTCTTTCTTATCGTGCAAAGAAGGAATTAAAAGAATATTTAACGAAGGAGGAAGGAAGATGACATACCGCGAATTACTGGAATTATATAAGACCGGAGAATTAGAATTAGAACAAAGAAAAAAGGTAGAGAAAGATATTGAGAGGCAGGAAGCGATAAGTGATTACCTTTATGAGCAGGAAGCTATTCCAGAACTTAATGATATTTTTGAGGAAAAAGCAGCCGCTGAGAAGAATAATAAGAGGAACGATGATATAGAGGATATAGATACAAAATTTATAGAGATGGTCAACCGTTCAATCAGACGTGCGTTTCGCAGAATGGGGCTGACTATTTTAGCGGCGGCATTTGTGCTGATTTTATTTGTACAATTCTGCCTTCCGACGATTGTATCATGTTTTTATTATAATCCAGCGAAGAATATAGGAGACAAAGATTACGCGATAAGTAAGATGAGTCGTGATATGGCAGTATATTCTGAAGTTTTTCTACCAGGGAAAAGGAGAGGTTCTGTGCAGGTGGAAGCAAAAGGATATGGGAATTATAATATCACAGTTAATCAGACTTCCAGTTTTACAGGTAGCCTGACAGATGTATCAGGAGAGATCACACGGGGAGAGCTAAGATACTATGATAACAATATTTTTAAAAAGCCAGCTACGAATGTTTTTGTATATGGAAGCATTGCTGGAAAGGAAGAAAATACGGTAGAAGAGAATTTAAAATATACAAGAAAATACTTTGATGTGAAAGACGATGAAGAAGTCAATCTATGTGCGGCAGGCTCTAAGGAAGAGTCTCTCAAAACATTACAGGAATTAGATGAAAGAAAAATGTATATAGGCTATGTTTCTTTAGATAAAATTATGTCATATGCCGACTTTAAGAGATATGTGGATAGGCAGGATTTAGCAGAAGTATGGTGTGCGGTGCAGGTAGCAGAACTGGAGAAGGAAGAAGAAGTAGTAAACTTTCAGTCGAATATACCGAATATTGGATTTGTATGCAATCCTTCTTATAACACAGCAATTAAGTGGGATGAGAAAAAGTATCCAAACCTTTTACCAGGGTGTGAAACACAAGATATGGGTAATGAGGACGAATGGGATGACCCGGAAGAAAACCTTAAAAGTGAAAGCAATGCCAGACAGCATTTTGTCAGTTTACTTAACTATCTTTCCGATCAGAAGAAGTTCCTTGCTATGATGGAGAAAGATAACAGTAATTATACAACCAAAGAATTAAAAGAGATGGCATCCTACATCAAGAAGAATGGGATAAAAGTGTATGGATTTACTACAATCGCAGATAAAGAGACATTATTAAAACTTAGCAAACAAAGCGAAGTATACGAAATATACACAGAAGAAGTGAGATGACTATTTAATTCAGTAAAACGGCAGATGCCTGGGAAGAGAACCGATACTCTATATTTGTGACTTTAGTCGCGGCGGTTTAAATGCTCGCTTTATGTGCTCGCATCTAAACCTTGCTCCGAGGCCACAAATATAGGGTATCGGTTCTCTTCTCGGGCTGACTGTGGATGGATTTTGTTTGAATTAAATAGTGGTTGGGGATTCATCTGCCATCTGCCTAATAAATGAAACAGCAATTCACATTTATTTCACATAATGTTCGTTGACAACTCCAGCTTTGAAAGTTTACAATAGTCCAATAGACAATAGTAACTGATTGTAAGAATTTTCAGAAAGTAGTATTGCCTGTAAGTATACAGAAAGGAAGTAACAGACAGTTATGAAAGAAGTAAAGACACCGAGAAAGCCGTTTATTTTTTATTATATTATTGTGCTTCTCGTACTCATGCTGGTCAATATGTTTGTTATGCCGATGATTAGAGAGGCGAGCATTAAGAAAGTTGATTATAATGAGTTTATGAATATGACATTAAATAAACAGATTAAAAAAGTAGAGATTGATGATTCACAGATTACATTTACCGATCAGAATGGAACCGTTTATAAGACGTCCAAGATGGATGGTGACTGGGGATTAACGGAGAGATTATATCGTTCAGGAGCTGAATTTACGACACAGGTTCAGGAACAGATGTCTCCGATGTTATCCTTCCTGTTATCCTGGATTATCCCAATTGTGTTGTTCTCCGCATTAGGATATTATGCGCAGAAGAAGATGATGAACAAGATGTCCGGCGGTGGTCCGAATATGATGTTTGGTATGGGTAAGAGTAATGCCAAAGTCTATGTACCGTCCGAGGAAGGTATCCGTTTTAGTGACGTAGCGGGTGAAGATGAGGCGAAGGAGAACTTAGCTGAAATCGTAGATTATCTGCATCAGCCATCAAAGTATTCAGAGATTGGTGCTTCCATGCCGAAGGGAGTTCTTTTAGTAGGCCCTCCGGGAACAGGTAAGACGATGCTTGCCAAAGCTGTAGCTGGTGAAGCGAATGTACCATTCTTTTCTATCTCTGGTTCTGAATTTGTAGAGATGTTTGTTGGTATGGGTGCTTCAAAAGTAAGAGATTTATTTAAGCAGGCGAAGGAAAAAGCTCCATGTATCGTATTTATCGACGAGATTGATGCTATTGGTAAGAAGAGAGATGGACATATCGGCGGTAATGACGAGCGAGAGCAGACTCTCAACCAGCTTCTTACAGAGATGGATGGCTTTGAAGGTAATAATGGCGTTATCATTTTAGCGGCAACAAACCGTCCAGAATCTCTTGATCCGGCATTAACCAGACCGGGACGATTTGACCGCCGTGTACCAGTAGAACTTCCAGATTTAGTAGGAAGAGAAGCTATTTTAAGAGTACACAGTAAAAAGACTCGTCTTGCCGATAATGTAGATTTGCATGCCATTGCCCGTATGGCCGCAGGCGCTTCCGGCGCAGAACTTGCTAACATTATTAATGAGGGTGCCTTAAGAGCAGTAAGGAATGGCAGAAGAATAGTAACACAGGCGGATCTTGAAGAAAGTGTAGAAGTAGTAATCGCAGGATATCAGAAGAAGAATGCTGTCCTTTCGCCAAAAGAGAAGATGACAGTTGCTTATCATGAGATTGGTCATGCTTTAGTTGCTGCTAAGCAGACGAATTCTGCACCAGTACAGAAGATTACGATTATTCCGAGAACTTCAGGTGCATTAGGATACACGATGCAGGTAGAACAGCAGGATAAATATCTTATGACGAAGGAAGAAATCCAGAATAAGATCGCAACACTCACAGGTGGACGTGCAGCAGAAGAAATTGTGACAGGAACAATAAGTACAGGAGCTTCTAACGATATTGAACAGGCAACAAAGCTTGCAAGAGCGATGATTACCCGTTACGGTATGACAGACGAATTCGACATGGTTGCAATGGAAACTGTCAATAATCAGTATCTCGGTGGAGATGCTTCCCTTGCATGTTCTGCAGACACACAGAAGAAGATTGATGAGAAGGTTGTAGAAGTTGTAAAAGCCCAGCATAAGAAAGCATTAGATATCTTGAATGAAAACAAAGATAAGCTTCATGAACTGGCGAACTTCCTCTATGAGAAAGAAACGATTACTGGTGAAGAATTTATGCGGATTCTGGAATCCTAAAGTACCTATTTGTGTGCATTTTTCTGTATTTGCTCACTTACAGTTATTAAAAATAAAAAAGAGAAATCTATCAACAACGTAATATTATTTGGGAGAAGGTATGTTTGATATACCTTTTCTTACTGTGATATATCGTATGATGGAGTTCTCTTTTTTTATCTCCATTGTAAGAAAGATTCCTAGAGCGTGTTTGAAAAATCATTCCTGCAACCTGCACGCCCCAATTTGCGGGAGATTTTGCCTTCATTCAGTTGACGTAGCCCGCTACGCTGCCCTCATTCAGGCGAAATCTCCCGTAAATTGTAACGCACATCTTACAGAAAGCATTTTTCAAACACGCTCTAGAGTACATTAAATTTATAAAATAATAATGATTATTAATATTGAAAAAGCTTGCAAGAATAGACAGGACAAGATATAATCTTAATAGTTACAATTACTTTTAAAAATTCAAGAATGCCCCGACATTCTTGCTGCGAGATGCGTGTCATGCAATGCATGACATACTTCTTCTGCGCATCTCTGCAATCCTGCCGGAGGCTATATCAGATGGAGGATTGACTCCCCCCCACTGATACTGATTTGTAGCTTGCAACCTACAGAGGCGGGAGTCATCTCACATCTGATATAAATTTACACTCAGAAGAGAGATATAATTTGCGATTGATAAAATGGAGGAATACTATGCGAAAAAAAGAACGAGCAGCGATTGTAATAGAGCGTTTAAAAAAAGAATATCCAGGAGCAGACTGTACATTAGATTACAATGAAGCGTGGAAGCTTCTTGTCAGCGTGCGCCTTGCAGCACAATGTACAGATGAGCGAGTAAACATTATTGTCAAAGATCTGTTTGCAAAATACCCAGGTGTGAACGAACTTGCAGAAGCAGAGCCAGAAGATATTGAAGCGATTGTACGCCCATGTGGACTTGGAAAAAGCAAAGCAAGAGATATCAGTAAATGTATGCGTATGCTGCGAGATGAATTCGGCTCAAAGGTACCGGATAACTTCGAGGATCTCTTAAAACTTCCGGGAGTAGGAAGAAAAAGTGCAAACCTCATTATGGGGGATGTCTTTGGTAAACCTGCGATTGTAACAGACACACATTGCATCCGCCTCTGTAATCGAATCGGTCTTGTCGATAATGAGAAAAATCCGAAAAAGGTGGAGATGGCTTTGTGGAAAATTATACCGCCAGAAGAAGGAAGCGATTTTTGCCACCGTTTAGTGTATCACGGCAGAGAAGTTTGTACCGCCAGAACAACTCCTTATTGTGAAAAATGCTGTCTTGCTGACGTTTGTAAGTCTTACGCTTCTTATATGAAAGAAAAAAATCAGTGAAAAGGAATTGTCGAAACTAAAATTTTGTAGTAGAATAATTTCAACCGAGCCAGTCTTTACAAAGATTTTTACAAAGAATAAGGCTATGGATTAAGGTAAAACTGAAACTTATCACATTGGAAAAAAGGATGGACAAGATGAAAGAATTTAAACCAATCAAAGAAGGAAAAGTCCGCGAAGTATACGATAACGGGGACAGCTTAATTATCGCTGCAACAGACAGAATTTCAGCATTTGATGTAATTTTGAAAAATGAAGTGAAAGACAAAGGTGCTATTTTAACACAGATGTCCAAGTTCTGGTTCAATCTTACAGAGAATACCGTACCAAACCATATGATTTCAACAGATGTGAAAGATATGCCGGAATTTTTCCAGAACGAAAAGTATGCCGGACGAAGCATGATGTGCAAGAAGCTTGAGATGTTCCCGGTCGAATGTATCGTTCGTGGTTACATCACAGGAAGCGGCTGGGCAAGCTACCAGGAGAACGGAACCGTTTGCGGTATCAAGCTTCCAGAAGGATTACAGGAATCTGAAAAATTACCTGAACCAATTTACACTCCTTCCACAAAAGCTGATTTAGGAGACCATGACGAGAACGTATCCTATGATAAGACAGTAGAAATCCTTGAAAAGCTTTATCCAGGAAAAGGTAATTATTATGCTAATATCTTAAAAGAGTATACTATTTCTCTCTACAAGAAATGTGCAGAATACGCATGGGAAAAGGGAATCATCATCGCAGATACCAAGTTTGAATTCGGTCTCGATGAACAGGGCAGAGTTGTAATCGGTGATGAGATGCTCACACCAGATAGCTCCCGTTTCTGGCCAAGAGAAGGATATGAAGCAGGTAAGGGACAGCCTTCCTACGATAAACAGTTTGTAAGAGATTGGTTAAAACAGAACCCAGACAGTGATTATGATCTTCCAGAAGAAGTAATCGATAAGACAGTTGCAAAATATAAAGAAGCATATGAGCAGTTAACAGGAGAACCATTTGAGGCTTAATCCATTGTAAATCTGCAAAGTATGTTTTAGCAGAGAAAGACGATACGTTTCCACGAAAGTGTGGGGGTATCGTTTTTTTTTGAAAAATTCTCTCAAATCATTCAAAAAAATTCTATAGGATAGAGTGTATACTATAGAAAATAAAATGAACTCTCGGAAAATCGACCGCAAAAGCAAGTGTGGGAAAGACTCCAAGAGTGCATTAGATGGAGGGAAAATATGGAATCTTATTACCGTTTACAGTATGAAATCTTGGAATATATTGGTAGTGTCAAGTAAGTTATGAAAAAACAGAGCCAAAGAAAAAGGCTCATTGAACCTTGAAAATTGTAGATATTTTTAGACAGTGGCAGCTGACGCCACCCTTGACAGCACGAAAAAGAACTGCTGTAGGTGAATCACCGACGGCGAAGAACTCAAGAACAGTTCGATGATTTCTGTAAGTTTAGAATCGTCTGCTGTCCAAGAAAGATTAGAAGCTGCCATTTACCAGGCATTGTGTCTGCATTTGATAACATCTCCACATCATTCAGCACTTTATAGTTATTGTGCTTATGTGGTCTTAAAAAGTTATAGTAAGCGGACCCATAAGGCAAGATCATAGTCGGCACCATGGAGAGTATCGAAGCCGTTTATCTTACGATAGGATGCTTTATAAGTACGGTTCAGCCGTTCAATCATCTGTTTATAAGGACGGAATTCTTTGGATACTTCGTCTTCATTGGTAAGACCGATGACTTGTGTGATATTGAATTTAAATGTATTGCCGTATTCGTGGAAAAACTGTTGGGCGGCCAATGGATAAGCACTATATCCATCTGCAATAAATTTAAAGTTTTCAGACAGCTCTTTTAAGTGGCGGAAAGCCATCCGCATAGCAAGAATGCAGGGACCTACACCACGATTATCTGAAACCTGATAGCCGATGATAGAACATTTGGCGGCGTCCATGATAAACCAGATATAGGTTTTGATGCCGCGGACTTTGATATAGGTTTCATCAGCAGTAAACACTTTTCCGGCAGCGTAGTCATAGTGATCTACAAAAGGTTTCACGCAGATGGAGGCAGTTTTGCAGTAGTTGGCAACCTGCTGATGGGAGATGGCAATCCCATGGATATCTTTAAGGGCCTGTGCAGTTTTGCGGAGGGATAATCCGAGATTGATCCGGTAAGTAAGGCAGAGCGACATCACATGCTGATTGTGTTTGCTGAATTTTAAAGAGGAAGCATTTTTAGGAAGGCTGTTTAAGTCCATACGAAAGAAATATACCTGAAATTCACGATAGATGTAGTGGAGCTTGTATTTATTTTTACCGTAGTCCTGTTTGAGGTCCTGTTTATCGACTTTTTTGAGGTTGTGAAGATAATACGGGCACTTTGAATTTACGCATTTATGAATGACGAAATATTTCCGGTTTTTCTTAGGGACGAGAGTGTTGCTGCAATGAGGACATCGAAGTTTGATGGAAGAGAAGCGACTTTCATCAGGAGAGAAATGGGAGTCACAGACTTTGCAGAGAAGCTGTCGTTTGGAACCATTATTCTTATAAAGGAAAGGTTTCGGAGCATCACAACGAGGACGGCAGCAGCTGTCCGAGATATCGCAGGAAGAGCGACGACGGATGGGAAGAATCTTCTTACCGTAGCGCTTTTCGTAGTAAGGAATGAGATCTTTGAAAGACCAATCCTGGCGGAAGTCCGTAATCAAGGGAAGTTCATCAATCTTGAATTTTTGATATTTGGGAGAATGGGAATCATCAAAAGCCCACTGTCTGAGAGGAAGGTATCTACAGATAAAATTTAAAAACCAGCAGATTTGCTCATGTTGGTATTGAATTAATTGTAATAAATAAAGTATAATGTTCATGAGCATTGTTCCTTTCGAGGTAATGGTTTGTGGTGAATTCATTATACTTCAAAAAGGAGGTCAATGCTCTTTTTATTTGTAAACCTCAAAAAAAACAAGGTTTTAAAGGATTTAGAACAATAAAAACAAGGTAGTTTTTGACACTACCCGATTTATAAAGGAGGTTCAGATAGTAGCGGCGGCTGTTACCTGACTTCCGCTTGTGTATATGCGAAGGGATTACCGGATGATTGTCACGAATTAACAGTTTTAAGAGGCTACCGGGATGGCTGGTTAAGAACAGCTCCTGAGGGAGAGGCATTAATTGAACAATATTATAAAGAAGCACCAAGAATCGTATCGAATATTAATGAGCGAAGTGATCAAAAGAGTATTTATGAAAAAATTTATGAAGAAGTGGTATGCCCGTGCGTAGAATATATTGAAAATAATGAAATGAAAGGGCGCTGCAACTTTATAAAAACATGGTGTTGGATTTAAAGAAAAAATACTGGTAAAAGATACGATTATATATTATATTAAAATAGGTAGCAGAGCAAAAAGCTTAAAAATTATATAAGAGAATATCCATAAGGAAAAATAATTGTTTGATTATTATTAAGGCTGTGATGCAATAGTACCATAGCCTTATTTTGATATTATACATCGAAAAAAGTGGATACGAAACTAAAACTACTCTAAAAACGTCTATTTTGTAACAGCATATTGAATAAAGAAAGAGAAAAAATATAATAGAACTTATAGAATATGCCGAAAAATGTGATTTAAGCTCAGAAAAAATATTCTACAAAGCTTTATATAATATAGACAAAGAATAGGAACGATAACAGAGGAAAGGAAAATGGTGAGCCAATGAGAGAAAAGGAAAAAGACAGTCAGAGCTTTTGTGCAAAGCTGGCAGTAATGATCAGTGTGCTGATGTTGATATTAGTAATGATAGCAACAGGAAGCAAAATTGTATATGCTGCCGATAATGCCAAAGCAACGACAAACAATGATTCTGGAGATACGGTGACATCACCGAAAAAGATTATTTCTGTAGTATACGATGATTCAGGCAGTATGGCAGGAGAACGCTGGACATATGCGAATTATTCCCTGCAGACATTAACATCCTTGCTGAATACGCAGGATGAGTTATATGTTACTTATATGAGTGATCCTTCTGATGCGAAAAAGATTTCTTTAACGGATATTCAGGATTCTGTTGATAAAATACGTGATAAGGAAGATTCCCATAATACACCAGAAGAGTCGATAGATACTGCAGTAGGAAAACTAGAAAGTATAAAAGGAACCGATGCAACAACACAATACTGGCTTATTATTATGACAGATGGAGCAATAAATGAAATGTCAAATGAGTCAGAGCTGCAGAAGAAGATTGATTCTGTTAAAAACAAAAAAATGGATAATGGCTCTTCAATGTACATTGATTATCTCGGAATGGGAGATGCATGGAACATCAAAGCAGATGAGGCAAATGGCTTATATTCTTTTAAAGCAACAGATGACAAGATTCTTGATGTGATGAAAGCTCTGGCTAATCAGATATCAGGAAGAATAGAGGTAGATTCCTCTAATATTACGCAAGTAGATAAAAAGACAGTAAAGGTTCATTCAGAGCTGCCTTTATATAGTTTATCTGTATTGTCCCAGGAATCCGATGCAAAAGTTCTATCAGCAAAGGCAGAGAATGAATTAGATGTAGAGAGAAACATATCTTTAAATGCGACGGATTTAAAGAATGGAATAAAAAAAGAAAAAATGTTTTGAAATGCCGCGGTAATTTCAAATGGAAGTAAAGCCATCTATCAGGGAGATTATACAATTAATTTTTCTAAAAAAGTGGATGTGAAGAATCTGACCTTTTTGTATGAACCAGCAATAGAATTTATTGTCAATATTACAAAGCAGGGAATTAAAGTAGATAATCCGAAAACATTAAAAGTAGGCGATAAAATTGATATTGAAAATGCTGATCATAAACCATATGGAGTTTCTGGTTCTGTGACAAGAAAACATGAGAATGGATATCCATATTACTATTACAATTGTAAGGTAAATAGAAAGCGTGTCAGTTATAATGCGTGCATGAAAAAGGTAAAAGCTTTAAAAAGAGGTGCAAAATACAGTTCAGGTAATTATCATAAGAATACCGCTGCCAACAGAAAAAAATTTATAAAATAATATAGTATAATCCAATGGAGAACAATCAGTAATCTATTTTGACTATCATTTGTTTATAGTGAAGTACTCGGTAATTCAATTGTCGAGTGTTTCGCGGGATAAACAAAGAAAGATAGCCATGAAAGGAGCGAAACTTATGGCAGTAATTGGAGCGATTCTTGGAGATATTGCAGGTTCACAATTTGAGTTTAACAGACCAGAGAATCTGGATTACAAACATTGCGAGTTATTTACAAACAGATGCTCTTATACCGATGACATGATAATGACTCTGGCGGTGAAAAAAGCAATTTTAGCAGATGCAGATTTCACAAAAACAATGCGTGAAGTCGGACAACCTTATCCTTACTCAGGATATGGCGGAAGATTTTATGAGTGGATGTACGGTGAAAATCCGAAGCCATATAATAGCTTTGGAAATGGTTCGGCAATGCGTGTTTCTTTTGTTGGAGAACATTTTGATGCATTAGAAGATGTAATATCTATGGCAGAAAAATCTGCGGAAGTGACGCATAATCATCCAGAAGGAATTAAAGGTGCCGTAGTAACGGCTGTCTGTATCTGGATGGCCCGTCACGGAAAAACAAAAGAAGATATTTTCCAGTATGTATTAGAACAATATCCGGCAGAAAAATATGAATACAGCATTGCTGTCCCTCTTGATAAATTGGAGAAAATATATCAGTGGAACGAGACTTGTATGGGAAGTGTACCAGCAGCAATGCGCTGCTTTTACGAAAGCGATTCCTACGAGAGCTTCCTCCGCAATGTATTCCGCTTAAAATGCGATAGCGACATCCTCGCAGCAATCGGCGGAGCCGTAGCAGAAGAATACTATGGGTGGACTGGGTTCTATAACGAAGATGAACTGCTCAAAAAATATCTTGATGCAAATTTATACAATTTAGTAAAACTTTGATTTGCCGCAGGAAAGGGAGACGCTCCACCCCCACAAAGACCGTAGCCTATATTTGTGGCCTCGGAGCAAGATTTGGATACGAGCGTGTATAAGCGAGTATTCAAACCGCCGCGACTAAAGTCACAAATATAGGTTTTTCATTCTCTGAGAGCTGTCTCCCTGCCTGCGGCAATCAGAATTTACTGACTTTTTCGGACTATTATTCTAATTTGTTTCCTGCTATAATAGAGTCTCGAAATGCAGATATATGTGAGATGAGAGAGGTGGTATCGCATGAGATGCAAATTTTGTGGAACAACGCTGCCGGATCATGCAAAGTTTTGTCCAGGCTGCGGAAAAGAGATAGATAACGACAGGGAACGGCACGAGAGCAGAGAAGCCAGCAACATACCAGAAGATGCGTATTATACAAAAGTTATCGAGGAAAGTAATGAGAAGACGATAGATGATACGAGAATTGCCAGGGCTAATAATGGAAAGGCGATAGATGATACGAGAATTGCCAGAACCAATAACAGAAATGTGGTAGATGATACGAGAATTACCCGAGCAAATAACAGGAATGTGGTAGATGATACGAGAATTACCCGGGCAAACAACAGGAATGTGGTAGATGATACGAGAATTACCCGGGCAAATAATAAGAATACGATAGATAATACAAAGACAACCAATAAACAAGCTGCGGTAAGTAATACGAACAAAAAGAATTCCAAAAGAAAAAGAAGACATAAAAAAATATCTGTGAGATTCATTATTGTCTATTTGATCGTTGTTTTGACAGGAGGTTTTTGTCTTTACAGGATGGGATTTCCTGAGAAAGTTGTGGAGATGTTAAGTAAGCAGTCTTCGGTACCAGATTCGAAGAAAGAGATTTCGCAGAAGAGCGATAAGAAGAAAAATAATGAGAAAAAGACAGGGAAGGCAACAACAGAAAAGAAAAAAGATAAGAATAAAAATAAAAAAACTTTAGAATCCACAGAAAGTACGCTCGCTTATACGGATAATTCCAGTATGAATGTAGGTGCGTGTCTTAGTCCGGAGGATTATAATACAGTGACTGCGAAGGATGATAGCTTTAGTTTTGCTTATCCAAAGTATTTTTTTAATCATAGTGAGGTGAATGAGGAAGGAACTTCTTATACATTTTCTTATAAAGGAAACTCTGCTTCTGATTCAAATGAGGCAGAACTTAGTGTATATACACAAGAAAATGAGGGCGATCCTTTACAGAATGCAAGGGAGCTTTATCAGAATTTTTCTTCGGAAGTTTATAAGAAATATTTTAAGATGTATCCATCAAGAGTAGACAGCTCGGGTATGGCAAGAACCCTGATCGGCGCTTCTGCCGATTCGTCAGAGAAAACAGGGGTATATATTATAGCAGCAAATGACGGGAAAAGGGATTATATTTTGAAGTTTACTTATCCAGACCCTGATATGACGAATGATTATAATGAGATAGATTATGTGGTCGATTGTGTGTACCGTTTTTGTTCTTTTAGCGGTGGAACGTATCAGCCACGGTCCTACCAGCAGTTTTTAGATGATAACATGGGAAGCAAAAAATAGTGGTAAATTAAAGTTTTGAAATAAGGCTGTAGCAATCCCATTAGCTTTAGTTAATGGATAGTTTAAAGTAAAAGCTAAGAAAGTAAGAAATAAATTATAGCAGGACAACAGGAAAATGACAGTAGAGAAATTATTGTTGTAATTATGAATTTTCTCTTATAAATGAGTGGCGAAAAAATGAATAGCTTGGTATAATGAGATAAGAATGCATGTTCTCATTATTTAAGTTAGGAAGTGAAAAGATGAAGGTTTTTAAGACGATTTTTCTTTGTGTGGTGCTTGTTTTTGCTCTGGCTGGCTGCGGGAATAGCCATGCAGAGGCAGATAAGACGGTAAAACAGGGGAGTGGACAGAAGACAGATGGCGCAGTTAAGGCTTCAGAGGAATCAACGAAAGGGGCAGCCGAATCTGCAACGGAAGGTGTGCAGGTGAAGGAGAGCACAGCGCAGGAGGCAGCAACCGAGTCGGAACTTGACTCAGATGCAAGCCGTAGAGCGGATTATGTTATTGTGATTGATGCTGGACATCAGGCTCATGGAAATTATGAAGAAGAACCGGTGGGACCGGGGGCTTCTGAGACGAAGCCGAAGGTAGCTTCAGGGACAACGGGGGTATCTACAGGAGTAGAAGAATATGAGCTGAACCTTGAAGTTGCTGTCAAGCTGCAGGCAGAGCTGGAAGACCGCGGATATCAGGTGATTATGATTCGAGATAAGAATGATGTTGATATTTCAAATTCTGAACGGGCTAAAGTTGCGAATGATAATAATGCAGATGCATTTTTAAGGATTCATGCGAATGGTGCAGATAACAGCACAGATGCAGGGATGATGACGATCTGCCAGACAGCAGAGAATCCATATAATGGCGAGCTGCATGAAAAAAGTTATGCCTTATCGGAGAAGATATTAGATTCTATGGTTGAGGCAACAGGAGCAAACAGGGAACGTGTCTGGGAGACGGATACGATGAGCGGCATTAACTGGGCAAAGGTGCCTACTACGATTATAGAGATGGGTTATATGTCGAATCCGGAAGAAGATGAGAAGCTTAATAGCGATGATTATCAGGATGAGATTGTCCAGGGAATAGCAGATGGTCTTGACCAGTATTTTAATATAGGTGGAACAGAGGACTAAAGTCAGATAACATCATTAATATGTATGAATACATATGGAAAATACACATAATTTTGTTGTGGACAGGGTATCGGGCATTTTTTTAATGCACTCTGGAAATAAGAGAAATAATGCATGAAAGGATAAGAGAATGAAGGATAAGTCGATAAAGTCAACGATGAAGAGCTGGATTATGTTATCGGAAAAAGAACTGGATGATACGCAGGTATATATGCAGGAACAGGAGCAGCAAGACCAGCAGGAAAAGGATAACAGTTTTTCCGAAGCGGAAAGCGGCAGCGGCAATGTCGGGTCAGCGAAGTATGAGTCACAGGTGAGTGATGTCGGTACAGAGACATTTTCAGATGCAGAGAACGGTTTTGAAAGAAAGTTAAGCCGGGAAGAGCAGGTTGATCAGCTGATAAAGGAAGCTGGAGAGGAAGTAGTAGATCCAAAAGTGGACTCTGTTCCAAGAAAGAGAAGAAAGAGACACCAGAATAAGAAGGGAAAATTTGAAAAGGGAGAAGCAAGAGAATCAATAGAATCAGAAGAAAGGTTTGTATCAGAAAGTGCGGATGAATCGATGTCCGATACGACAAGGGAGAAGGAATCAAGGGCATCAGAAGTGGAGAATGCAGCAGAATTGACAAAGGACAATGGAAATAAATCCGATAAAGGCAGCGGAATCAGTAAGATGCTTGTCGGCGGAGTTGGAGTTCTTCTCGTTCTTATTATTGCAGGACTTGGTTATCAGACCCAGTCTTTGCAAAAGCAGAACCAGAAGTTAAAGACAGAAATCAGCACTCTTAAAAAAGAGAAGAAGCAGGCAGAACAGGCTTCGGAAGAACAGGCATTACAGACAAAGAATGAGGACGGTGTTGTAGAGAATACAGATAAGATGTTTGCTTCTGTTGGTGTCGGTGATAAAGAATATAAACTACTTGCTAAAGTATCTGACTTTACAAAAGACGGATGGAAGTTAGAAGCACTTAGAAATGAAAATGCCACCCTCGTACCAGGCGGTAAACTTGAAAAGGATGCATTTCTTACGAATAAAGATGGAAGGAAAATCGGTGTTATTATCCGTAATTTAAGTGATAAGAACCAGAAAGTAAGTGACTGTATTGTCACAAAGCTTTCTTTTAGTAAGGAAATGTTTGACGGACAGATCACACTTCCGGGCAGCCTGGGATTTGACAGTACAGAAAAAGAATTAAAGGCCGCCGGATTTAAGAAAGATGCAGACGGAATATATACTTACACAAGCAAGAAGATAAGGGACGATACAATCAAAGCTGCAATGGCAGATGGAGAATCTGTATCAGAGATTACTTTAGAGCGCGCCGTGGATGAAAGCAGTACAAGTACAGGCAATGCAGCTGCGAACACGAGTGTCAGCACAGCAGCAGGCAGTGCCACCACAACAGCCAGTGATTCGAGTAGTGCGGAGCAAAACAGTGCCACAGCCGATACAACATTAACTAATAATTCTAATAGCGCATCAGATGCAGCAGAAGAATAGAAAGTAAAGAAACAACAGAATAATATGCAATAAAAAATAGCAGTCAGAAAGAGAGAAACACTTAATTTCTGGCTGCTGTTTTTTGAAATTAGGTTTGGTATATCATTTTTATCATTTATAAGTTTTATCAAGCGCTGCGTAATCATGAGATAATTTAGCTATTTGGGATTAAGTATAAAGTTTTATCGTGCATTATATAATTATGAGTTGTCAGATTATTTTTTTTAATAATAGGCTCTTAAATGTCAATTATTTTACAAAATGCAGAAATAATATTTTTATCACTTTAAATAATTAAAAAATTAATAATTATGCAAAAAACATTGACGAATCTTTCAAATAGTATTATCATATAGAGAAAAGACCGCAAAAAATGAATAAAAATGCAGAAGGTCATGGTGATTTTTTCATTTTTAAGAAGGTTTTGTGGGATTTAATTGAATCAGAGGAGAAAGAAAGATGAAGAAACTAATGTTAACAATGCTTTCTGTTGTAGGTATGATGCTCTTTGTAGCATTGCCAGCGAAAGCGTGTACATCCTACTATGTAGGTAAGGATTGTACAAAAGATGGAACAACAATGTATGGCCGTACAGAGGACTATTCTCCAAAAAAGGATAAGGTTTATAAGGTTATTCAGCCGAAAAAGGTTGGGAAGAATGCGACTTTTAAAGATGAGACTGGTGCAACAACATTTCAGGCTCCAATTAAAGTAGAGACAACGTATCGTTACACAATCTGCCGTGACAGTGAAGGGGCAGAAGACGGATATTTCGGTGAATTTGGAACCAATACAAAAGGTGTTTCTATGTCTGCTACTACATCTTCATCTGTAGCCAAGACGGTTGGAAAGTTTGATCCATATATAGATGCATATGAATCTAAAGTTGGCGGAATTACAGAAGAAAACCTTGCAGATTATGTACTTTGCCAGGCTTCTTCTGCAAGAGAAGGTGTAGAACTCCTTGCAGATGTTATTGATACAGTTGGTGCTGGTGAAGGTGATGGCCTTTTCATCGCAGACCAGAACGAAGTATGGTATTTTGAAATCCTTACTGGTCATAACTACTGTGCCATTAAGATGCCTTCTGACAAAGCAGCAATCATTCCAAACTGTTTTGTGATCGGTGATGTAGACTTAAGCGATAAAGCGAATGTGGTAGCATCTCCTAATCTTGTAAAACTGGCTAAGAATAATGGATTTTATGTAGCGGCTCAGGATGGAAAGGGTGACATCAACGTAAAACTTTCTTATTCGGGAAAGGGTTATGCAGCCCATAACGCCGACAGAATTCGTGGTGGACAGTATCTTTTAAGTGGTCAGGATAACACAGGTATTTATGATGCAGATTATCAGGATCCTTTCTTTACCTGTAAGAATGTTACTGTAGAGAAAATGTATGAATTAGCAGGATATCGTTACGAAGGCATGAACTTTGGAAGAAACATTTCTTACAGAATTGGAAGCAGAAGAACAGCAGAAGCTCATATTTTCCAGATTAATTCTTCTATGCCAACAGAACTTGCTACCGTACAGTGGTTCTCTATGGCAAGCCCAGACTACTCAACATTTGTACCATTCTATGGAGCATTATTAACAGATGTATCAAAGGCTTATAAAACAGAGGCACAGCAGCCGAACTCTCGTGCCGCTTACTGGATCTTCCGTAACATTGGTTACTTATGTGAAGAGACAAATGACGGTGACGGACCAAACAGAGAGAACTATGGTAAAGGTGTAAAGCAGTTCTATAAAGCTTACATGACAAAGATGGAAGAACTTCAGAAAAATGTAAATGCACAGATGCTTAATGTTTATAAGAATGACAAAAAGAACTTAGAATATTATGCAACAAAACTTGGTATTGCCATCGGCAATGAAACTATGGACTTTGCTAAGGCAATGTACATGGACATCCAGACATGTAAAACAAATGGAACAAAATATGAGACATCAAGCTTAAGCGCAGATGATATCGAATATGATTTATCAATGGTAACAGCACCAGCAAAGAAAGCTGATGACACAAAGCCTGTAACACCGGCTAAGCCATCCGCACCAGCTCGTGTACAGGTAAGGGCAAAAGCATTAAAGGGCAAAAAAGTAAAAGTAAGCCTTAAAAAGACTGCAGAAGCAAAAGGTTATGAAATTGTTTACTCCACAAATGTAAACTTCACAAAGAAAACAACCAAAAAGATTTCTACAAAGAACCTTACAAAAACAATCAAGAAACTCAAAAAGAAAAAGACTTACTACATCAAAGCAAGAGCTTACAAATTAGATGGTAAGACAAAAGTATATGGAAGATGGAGTTTGATCAGAAAGGTGACTATTAAAAAGTAGATTGCCGCAGGCAAGGGAGACGCTCCCCAAAAGAGAAGGAGACGCCCGCCTGAAAGATAAATAAACCATATTTGTGACTTTCGTCGCTAAAGGTTGAATGTTCGCTTAAATGCTCACATCCAACCTTTGCTCCCAGGCCACAAATATGGTTTATTTATCTTTCAGAGGGCTGTGCTTTGGATGGAGATGAAGTTATTTATTTAATAGGAGAAGAGTTGGGGAGAGGAAATAGTTGTATTTTTCAGTAATAGTTCTTTCTGTCTATGACTGTTTGGCTTTCGCAGATTCCAGAGAAGAGAAACATTGTCTTTTCCAACGTGAATGTGAGTATCGCTATATCTTTATTACATTTATAATAAGCAAAAAATCCTGTACGAATCCTCAAATCAACTCTATCACTGGATTTAATTCACCCAAATTAAGTCAAAGACAGCAAGAGGAAAGATACTTCCTTTATTTGTGCCCGGAGCTGCGAGAACATAGTATCCGGTTAGAAAAGCCCCTTGTTAAAGAATATTAATTTTGACGACTTTGTGTTTTTTACAACTGAGTCAAAATTAATATTCTTTAACAAGAGGCTTTTCTTAGAATACTCCTTCTCGCAGCATCCAAAGCCGCTAATATTAGAGGAAGTATCCTTCCTCTTGCGTCTGTTTACCTCACAAATGAATTAAATTCTTGCACATTTCCTCTTGTTGTGCTATGATTCCCCAAGTGTATTGAACATAAAGAAGAAGGATAATCAGAAATATACTGGTGGGAGAAAAGGAATGAAAGAGAAAGAAAAAGATATTTTTGATAAGATTATGGCATTGCCGGGACTTAATATTTTTGAAGGGTTTTACCAGAAATATAAAGAGATGCTCCTGTATTTATTTTTTGGAGGAATGACAGCGGTAATCAGTATCGGTTCCTACAGCTATTGTGATGTGGGACTGGGATTTGATCCACTTATTGCAAATATTATTTCATGGATCTTGGCGGTGACATTTGCTTATGTGACAAATAAGGTATGGGTGTTTAGTGTGGAGACACACGGAATGCATGAACTGTTTATAGAGGCTTTTCACTTTTTTACAGGGCGCTTATTTACACTTATTGTAGAAGAAGCGATACTGTTAATTTTTATTAGTAAGCTTCATTTTAACAGTATCGTCGTAAAAGTTGTGGCACAGGTTGTTGTTGTTGTCCTAAATTATATTATCAGTAAGCTTATTGTTTTTCGTGAGAAGGAATAACTTCTGTAACAAAAAGATCGTTAGCATTTACTGAAAAATGAATATCAAAACCTGCGTATTGCATACCGTAGATTCGTTCTGGGTCATGCTGATAGGAAGGGCGCGGGTCTAAGGAGAGGCAGTCTAAAAGAGACTGTCTTTTTTCTTTTGGGATAAGGTGCAGCAAAGCATCTTCGCAGTGGACATTCAGGCGGTGTTCCAGTGCCTTTGTGGAAAAACTTCCCAGAGCATCTGGGTGTGCATCTGCAAAAGAAAGATACGGCTTAATATCATAAATCGGGGTTCCATCTAATAAATCTGCACCGGAAACATAGAGAATGGGGCCTTCTGGAGAGTTTGGAACAGCCTTTTCAAGACGGACACAGGATAATCCGAGCGGATTTGGGCGAAAAGGAGCACGGCTGGCAAATACACCCTTTCGTTTATTGCCACCAAGTCTTGGAGGGCGGACAGTCGGTGTCCATTTATCTCTTTGGTTTTTCGAAAATTCCCAAATAAGCCACAAATGAGAAAATTCCTCAATTCCACGAATACAATCACCATTTCGAAATTCTTCCGTAAAAATAATCTTTGCCTGTAAACTATCTACAAGACCACTCTGGCGGGGAATACCGAACTTCTCTGAAAAATCTGAATGAATATAGGCAATCGGCTTTATAGAAAGCATAACCGATGTATTTTCGCATTTCATAAAATAAACTCCTTACTATTTAATTCATTGACTAACTAACAGACGAAGCCAGGAAACCAAATCCTCTATATTTGTGACTTTCGTCGCGGCGTGTTGAATGTTCGCTTCACTCGCTCGCATCCAACACTTGCTCCCAGGCCACAAATATAGAGGATTTGGTTTTCTGGCTTCTGTTCTGTGGCTGGAGTAGATGAATGAAACAGCAGGTGGAGGATTGGGGGAGTCCTGAAATTTTCTGCTTGCTCTGAAATTATTGATAAATTGCTGTGATAATTGTTAAAAAGAGAGGCTTTCTCTATATTTTTTAGTTCCGTATTTAGCTATTTACGATTATTCTCGAATAAGCAGAAAAACTGGCATTACGTCCTCAAATCCTCTCCCACTATTTCATTCATCTATTGTAGCCACAGCCAGAAGCTAGGAAATTCACATTGTTAGATAACTTTTGTCTTTATCCTCAAATACCACAACCATTATCTTAATTCAAACAAAATCCATCCAAAGACAGCCCGAGAAGAGAATCGATACCCTATATTTGTGGCCTCGGAGCAAAGGTTGGATGTGAGCGGGTAAGCGAACATTCAACCTGCAGCGACTAAAGTCACAAATATAGGGTATCGGTTCTCTTCTCGGGCGTCTGTCTCTTAATGAATTAAATAGTACTATATCATTTTGGGGAGCCGCAGGCAAGGAAGAAAAGTGAATTTACCATAAGATACAAATTGCGAAAAGCAAGGATTTGCGTTATAATAAAAATCAGTATGTCGGGGCAGTCTTATTCAATTTTTGGAAAGAAAACAAGGACTGTAACAGCAAATATAGGAGGATGAAAATGGGAGTTTTGGATAATTTAGTACCAGAAAAAGTTTTTTATTATTTTGAGGAGTTATGTAATATTCCACATGGTTCAAAGAATACAAAGGCGATCAGTGATTATTGTGTTAATTTTGCAAAGGAAAGAGGATTAGCTTATCATCAGGATGCCAGTAACAATATTATTATTTTAAAGAATGGCTCTAAAGGATATGAAGATTCTAAGCCGGTGATCATTCAGGGACATCTTGATATGGTCTGTGAAAAAGAAAAAGATTGTACAATTGATTTTGAGAAAGATGGACTTGATTTAGCGATTGACGGTGATTATATTTATGCCAAAGGAACTACTTTGGGCGGTGATGATGGAATTGCGGTGGCAATGGCACTTGCGATTCTTGATGATGATACATTAGATCACCCGCCAATTGAGGCAGTATTTACTGTAGATGAAGAAATCGGTATGCTTGGTGCGGTAGCGATGGACTGTTCTTCTTTAAAGTCACGTCTGATGCTGAATCTCGACTCTGAGAACGAAGGGCACTTCCTTGTAGGCTGTGCTGGCGGAATGATGGTAGAGTGTGTATTTCCAGCAGAGAGAAGACGCTGGAGCGGCAAAGTTGTTTCTGTTCATGTGAATGGGGTTACTGGCGGGCATTCTGGTGTGGAGATTCAGAAACAGGGAGCGAATGCGAATGTAATTCTTGGAAGAGTATTATATGCCTTAAAGAAAAAGGTTGCTTTTAACGTAATCTGTGTGGATGGCGGATTAAAGGATAATGCGATTACAAGAAGTTCCAGAGCAATTCTTATGCTCGCTCCAGGAGAAGAAGAAATTTTTATGGATATCATAAAAGAGCAGCAGGAGATTATTACAAAGGAATATCATAAGACAGATGCTAATATGTCTATTGAAGGTTTCGTAGAAGTTTCTAAAGAAGATGAAGCAAGCGCGGCAGGTAAGATGCCGTTGACAGAAGCTTGTGGTAATGCAGTGATCGCAGCACTGCGTACATTCCCATGGGGTGTTCAGAAGATGAGCCAGGACATGGAAGGACTTGTGCAGACTTCTTTAAATCCAGGTATTTTAGCAACAAAGGAAGATGAGATTTCTCTTACTTTCTCTGTACGAAGCAGTGTGGCAAGTGAGAAGGAAGAACTTTATGAAAGACTGGTGTGCCTGACAGAGAGTCTTGGAGGTAAGGTAAATCGTTCTAGTGATTATCCTGCATGGGAGTATGTAGAAGATTCTAAACTTCGCATTCTTATGGGAGATACTTACCGCGAAATGTACAAAAAAGAGCCTGTAATGGAAGTGATTCATGCAGGTGTTGAGTGTGGATTATTCTCTGAGAAGATGCCTGGTCTTGACTGTGTGTCTTACGGACCAGATATTTTTGATATCCATACTCCGCAGGAACGTCTTTCCATTTCCAGTACTAAGAGAATTTACGAATATACAGTAGAAGTATTAAAGAGGCTTAAATAGTGGAAAAGCAACATAAGGTGCAGTGTTACGCTGCACCTCTTGAAGGAATTACCGGCTATATTTACAGAAATGCTCATCAGCATATTTTTCAGGGTGTTGATAAATATTTTACACCGTTTGTTACACCAAAGCCGAAAAAAGGGTTAAATACAAGAGAGAAGAACGATATTGCGCCGGAACATAATAAAAAAATTCCTGTTGTACCACAGATTCTTACCAATAAGGCCGCAGATTTTATCAAGGTAGCAGGGATGATGGAAGAGCTTGGATATAAAGAGGTTAATCTCAATCTTGGCTGTCCATCCGGGACAGTAGTTTCTAAGAAAAAAGGAAGTGGATTTCTTGCAGATTTAGAGGGAATGAAGTACTTTTTTGATGAAGTGTTCTCTCAGGTAAATATAGAAGTATCCGTTAAGACGAGACTGGGTGTGGAGAATCCAGATGAGGTTATAGATTTGATGAACGTTTATAATGCATTCCCGATTTCGGAGGTAATCGTTCATGCAAGGGTCAGAGAAGATTACTACAAAAGGCCGGTCAATCAGGAAGCATTTGCTCAGTGCCTTGCTGTAAGCAAACATCCAGTATGTTATAATGGCGATTTATTTACCGCACAGGATATTGAGAACTTGACCGCAAAATTCCCAGACATTAAAGCAGTTATGCTTGGACGCGGAATGATTGCAAATCCACAGCTTACGGAAGTATTTTGTGGAAGGGAAGCACATGGAGATAGTACCAGTGTTGAAAACAGGCAGGGACTTGATTATGTGCGCTGGAAAGCATTTCTTGATGAATTGTGTTATGGATATGAACATATCATGTCCGGCGGAAGGAATGTCCTGTTTAAGTTAAAAGAAGTATGGTCTTATATGATTACATTTTTCCCTGAAAGTGAGAAATATGGGAAAAAGATAAAGAAGGCAAAAACAGTTGAGGAATATCAGAGAATAGTAGATACACTTTTTAGAGAAATGGGGATAGTTTAATATCCCCGGAGGTGAATGATATGTGGAAAAAAACAACCGCTGTGTTAATGATTTGTATACTTTGCATAAGTTTTTCTTTTCCTGTAAGTAATGCAGCAGAAATATCAGGCACAGCAAGTGATGTTACAAATTACAAGCAGATATCCAGTCTGGTATCCGATACATGGGAAAGCGATTATTTTGAAAAGATGATTATTTCGCCAGGTTCTGATTCGATGGAAAAGGACGGAGAGCAGGAGAGTGTCTCAGATGAATTTAACGTCAGTGTCTCTAAGGCAAAGGAGATAACGAAAACCGAGAATTCTATGGACAGCTATCTTGACAGGCAGGATGGAATTTATGAAGTAGAGAAGAATGATGACGGTAATCTGGAAGTGACAGCACCGTATCAGACAAAGAGAATTATTGTAGAGAATGATAATGTAGAAGATACATATGGCGCAAGCCATGTTTATGTAAATAAAGCGGATGGCGAGACTATTTTGCAGTATGATGCAGAAGAAGATACAGAGTCTGCCTTTGAAGCATTAAAGCAGACCTATGGACCGTCACAATGTTATTTAGATAAGGTTGTTTCTTTAGATGAGACAGCTATGGGACTTCCTCTTTCTCAGGAGATTGTGGATGGTGTGGATAGCTATTCCTGGGGTAATGACTATATGGGAATGAGTAAGCTCAAAAAGGAAGCGGCATCTTATGGGTATACACGCAAAGTTACCGTTGCGATTGTCGATACCGGAATTAATACTTCAAACAGGATGTTTAAAGGCCGGACAATTTCTTCGCAAAGTTATAACTTTTTCAATGGAAATAAAAATGTAACAGATGTTTTTGGACATGGTACACATGTAAGCGGCATTATTGTTGATGCCACTCCTGCAAATGTCAGTCTTTTAGTATTACGGGTTGCAAACAGTAAAGGGCAGTCTTCTATGCTTACGATAAAGACAGCGCTGCAATATGCCATTGCCAAAAAATCTGATGTAATTAATTTAAGCATGGGATTTATTGATGCGAATGCAGATTTATATAATTATCTTGATTCCACGATTGATAAGGCGTATGAGAAGGGAATTCCAATTTCCTGTGCGGCAGGTAATCAGGAAACAGGCGGAATAGATGTCCGCTATTGTTATCCGGCAAATTATAGTAAGACGATTGCTGTGTCTGCAATTGATTCCAGCGGACGGTTAGCGAACTATTCAAACAGAGGCAATGGAATAGACTTTGCAGCTCCGGGAACAGGAATTATCAGTGCGGATTATAAGGGAAATTTGACTTTGCGTGCTATGTCAGGTACTTCTATGGCAGCTCCGCATATTACTGCGGCAATTGCATATTTAAAGATGATGCAGCCTAATTTATCAGTGAAGGGCGTCTGCCGGGAACTTGAACTATACTGTAGGAATCTTGGTGCCAAAAAGTACTATGGCAGGGGATGCCCGATTCTGACGAATTTATTTAAAAAGGGCATTACGAATAAAAAGTATATCGTAATCTTAAAGCCAACGCTGAGTTCTGTATCAAATAAAGGCAGTGGAATAAAGGTTACATGGAAGAAAGCTACAGGAGCTGCATCTTATTATGTGTATCGAAGAACGAATAATGGAGCCTGGAAACGGAGAGCAGTACTCTCTGCTTCTTCTAATTCTTACATAGATAGAAATGTAAAACAGGGAAAGAAGTATACTTATAAAGTACGGGCCTATAATAATGGAATATTCGGAAGGTTCAGTTCTGAAAAAAAGGTATATCGATTAAAGACGCTTACGAATATCCGGGTAAAAAATACTTCTGGAAGACGGGCAGCCGTGTTGTGGAAGAAAAAGACATACGCAACAACTTATCAGGTAAAATATGCAGCCAATCCGTCTTTTAATAAGGCAAGAAAAGTTTCGGCAAATAAAAAGAACAGCCGTTTAACAACAAAGAAGTTAAAGAAAAAGACATACTATTTCCAGATTCGTTACAGCTACAAAAAAGGCGGTGTAAAAAGCTGGTCTGCCTGGTCTAAGGTGAAGAAAGTAAAAATTCGTTAGAATTAAAAATGTAATAAAAATAGAAAACATTACAGAAAGAGAATCAAACCATGAATACGGAAAAAGAACAAAAAGAAATAGAAGAAAAATGGCAGACTGAGCGCTTAGAAAAGCAGATAAACTTTATCCGCGAAATGGATAAGGAGAAGTTTATCGGGAGACAGACATATTTATCCGATGGAAAGCGCAAAGAAAATGATGCCGAACACGCATGGCATCTGGCATTAATGACCTTGCTTTTATCAGAATACGCGAATGAAAAAATAGATACCTTAAAAACGATGACTATGGTGTTATTCCATGATGTAGTAGAAATTGATGCGGGGGACACATACGCTTACGATGAAGAAGGGAAAAAGACACAGGCCCAAAGAGAACAAAAAGCCGCAGAAAGACTTTATGGCCTGCTGCCAGAAGACCAGGGAGCAAAATTAAAAGCTATCTGGGAAGAATTTGAGGCCAAAAACACACCGGAATCCCGCTTTGCCCACACAATGGATAACCTTCAGCCAGTTATTTTGAATGCGGCCACAGACGGAAAGGCATGGAAAGAACATCAAGTACGCCTAAGCCAGTTTATGGGCCGACAGGAAGATACGCCAAAGGGCTCCGAAACACTTTGGAGATATGAATGGGAAAAACTCGTAAAACCATTTTTAGAAAATGGAACAATTAGGGGGGATGAATAATTCTGTTCAATGGACAAGGAGACGAAACCGAGAACCCCAATAGCATCCTATCTGTGACTTTCGTCGCTGCAGGCTGAATGTTCGCTTACACGCTCGCATCCAGCCTTTGCTCCTAGGCCACAGATAGGATGCTATTGGGGTTCTCGGTTTCTGTCTTTGGCAGGATTGAAAGGGATTTTTCTATGGTGTTGCAGTTATGAAAAATTTTTCGGGTGCGTTATCTATGGATAGATTGAATGGAAGCCTTCTATAGGATTGCGTTGGTTGAATTATTCAACAATTTTCATACAGATTGAGACTTCACTTCAAATCAATCAAAAGATATGTGAGTTTTCCCTTTATAAGTATATGTGCCTGATTTGTGGAGTCAAAGACAGAAAATAAAGCCAGCTTATTATTGCGAAGATGGACTGGAGCTGCGAGAATATGACTATGAGAAAAGGCCCTTATTAAAAGTATTGATTTTGACGACTTTGTGTTTTGTACAACTGAGTCAAAATCAATACTTTTAATAAGGACATTTTGCTACAATCTTTTTCTCGCAGCGACTACAATCATCTTCGCAATAATAAGCTGGCTTTATTTTCGTCTCCTTAGCCCTCAACCTAAATTGGATATACTTTACAGGAAGAAAATCAGCATATCAATCAAAAATACTGGTATCAGGCAGCTTAGTGACCAGAGCATATATCCAAAGAAAGATGGCATTTTAATACCGTTCTCCTCTGCGATGGAGCGTACCATAAAGTTCGGAGCGTTACCGATATAGGTATTAGCGCCCATGAATACGGCACCGCAGGAAATCGCCATCAGAATTGTCTGTGGTATAAAGCTGGTCAGTGTCTGTATACCGGAGCTAAATCCTAAGGAGGCTGCGGTTGTGAAGAATACCAGGTAAGTCGGTGTGTTATCAAGGAAGCTTGATAATGCTCCAGTTATCCAGAAGAACTGCCAGGGTTCAGTCAGTCCAAGACTGGAACCCCGGGCTTTTAAAATAAGGAGTGCCGGAATCATCGTAATAAAGATACCGATGAAAAGAATGGCAACTTCCTGAATCGCATCCCAGGTAAAATGGTTGCTGCTGCGAACTTCCTTTTTGGTTGTCTTAAAGGAAAGATAAGCAGAAGCAAGAATCATCGCAATTTCGATAATGGAAGCATAGGATAAAGTTACACCCATTATAGTAAGTCCTTCGCTGAAAACAGGGAAGGTTGTTGGAAGTACTCCGCTTAAAATAACACCTGCAACGATGATAAGAAGAAAGAGAATGTTGTGTGCTCCGTCTAAATGAAGCTTTACTCTGTTTTCTTCTGTTTTCATTTCCGGGCGGAAACCGGCAGCAATGTCTTTTTTATATGCCCTTGTATCAATAAGGAAGAACAAGGTCAGTAAAATAATGACATTAATAATCATTACAGGGAGAAGATGGAGACTCCAGAAAAAGTCAACACCGTTCATAAATCCCATCAAAAGTGGCGGGTCACCTACAGGGGTAAGACAGCCACCAATATTTGAAATGAGGAAAATGAAAAATACCATAATCTGTACTTTACGCTGACGCCATTTATTTGCTCGGATAATTGGACGAATCATCAGCATACTTGCTCCGGTTGTACCAATCCAGCTTGAAAGTAACGTTCCGATAAGGAGAAGTACAACATTAACCTTTGGATTGCCGGCCAAATCGCCCTGAAGACTGATATTACCTGCAACACAGAAAAGACCAAATAAAAGGACAATAAAAGTGAGATAATCGCCCAGTGTAACCTCTATCAGGTGTTCTAAAGCGACATGCTCTCCAAAAGCGATGGCAAAAGGAATGAGGAACAGCAAAGACCAGAAGGCAACGACCCAGGGCTTATGTTTTTCCCACCATTCTTCCTTTATCAAAGGGAAAATCGCAATACTTAAAAGCATACCAGCAAAAGGAATACAGCTCCATATAGGAAGGGTGTTTCCGAGTGCAGTATCGGAAAGACCACTTTCAGCAGCAAATACATGCAGAGGACTAAACAGCAAAAAAGCCGACAGTCCGATTAATAGTTTTTTCATTTGTTAAACCTCCCGTATGTTGGTTTTGTATTTTTTTATTATAGGCGAAAGTCAGAAGGCAGAATTCACCAACATAATAAAATAACTAAACTCATACTAAGACGAAGACTTTTTCTTGTCAAAGGACAAAGATAGTGATTTGTCTAAAATGGCGGAAAAAATTATAAAAAAACCAAGAATTTTATGTAAAATAAATTAAGAAAAAGCTTTTCTATCTGTTTAAAAATAATACGATGTTTGCTATAATATGTCATATCATGGAAAAGGGAAGGACATGGACGTGAAAGAAGAAATTAGTACAATAAAACAGATAAATAGTGAAGCTACGCCGATAGTAAGTCTTTCCGTTACGAATCTGGATATCGAGGTGGAGGAAGGGAAAGTTTATAAGGACTCTTTTTTCATCGAGAGTGAGAATAAAGTTCCGATAGAAGGATATGTCTGTACAACCAGCGATAAGGTGGAGACAGAGGCTGAACGGTTAGAGGGAACCCGGCAGGAGATTCCTTTTTATTTTAAAGGGAAACTGGCTACCGCGGGGAATACTTTTGAGGGAGATATTGTCTTAATAACGAACGGCGGAGAGTATAATATTCCGTACTGTGTTAAGGTAATTCATAAGTTTGTGGAAAGTTCGGGTGGACGTATCTCTACAATGGAAGAGTTTGTACAGATTTATGAGAATAATAGAAAGGAAGCAGTAGATATATTTTTCCTGCCGAATTTTGAAGAAGTGTTTCTTCAGGGAAAGCCAGAACAAAAGGAGCTGTATCACAGCCTGATGAAGAGTCGTTCTAAAAGCCTTATTCTGGAAGAATTTCTGACCGCTGCCGGTTATAAGAATACTTCATTTCTTGATGTATCACAGGATAAGCTGGTTTTAGAAGAAGAGGATAGCAGCGCACAGCTTGAATTACTTCTTACACAGCCAGGATATGTTGAGGGAAGTATCTACAGTGAAAAGGGTCAGATTCAGATTTCAAGGGAACGTTTTTCCAGTGATGATTTTACAGATGGGAAGCTGCTTTTTAATGTTGAGAGGAAGCAGAACCTTTTAAATGGCAGTGATATAATTCATATTGATACCGTTCGTCAGGATATTGAGATTTCTGTAGAATGGTGGGCGAAGCAGACAGCTTTGACTAAGGAAAAGGAGAAGAAGTTATACCTTAAGAAAAAGAGAGCACAGTTAATGCATAACTATCTGTATTTCCGAACAGGAAGTATCGCATTTGAAGATTTTGCAGAAGATTCCGGGCATGTATTAGAAGAATTGTCACGATATACAGAGGATAATGAGTGGAAGCTTTACCGAATGCATTTCTTCTTAATGGAAGAGCGAAAAGAAGAGGGGAAGGAACTGTTAGAACTCTTAGAAACTATTTCTCAAAGAGACGAATTTACGCCATTAGAAGCGAATTACTTTTTATATTTAAAGGCAATGTATTACAGAACACCGGAGGCAATCAGCAAAGCAGTATCTACGATAAGGGAGTTTTATGAGTTGTCAGAATATAAGGCAGAAGCTTTGTGGATGCTTATTTATCTTGATAGAGAGTATGTGTATAACAAGCGTCTCCAATATGATACGATCCGTCAGTTATTTGAAGAGGGGAATAACAGCAGTCTTTTATATTTTGAAGCCTGTGATATTTTGAATGAGAACCCGAATTATATGGAAGAACTCGGGAAGTTTGAGATAAGTATTTTCCGCTGGGGTGTGCGGTATGGATATATTTCTTTATCATTATCCTACCAGTTTGCGCGTCTTGCCTTAAAGGCCAAATACTACAATAAGTCTATTTATTATATTGCGGAGAAACTGTATGGAGTAGAGCCGGATGAGCAGTTTTTACAGGTGATTTGTTCTCTTCTTATTAAGGGGAATCGTACAGGTAAGGAATATCATGAATATTTCAGACTTGCGGTAGAGGCCAATTTAAAGATTATTGGTTTGAATGAATTCTTTATCCGCAGTATGGATTTTGAGACGTATGATCTTATTCCACAGAGAGTTTTGATCTATTTTACATACAGCAACAGTTTAGATTATTTAGAGAAGGCATATTTATATAGCAACGTGCTTCGCAATAAAGAAAAGTATGAGGAAGTATATGGAGCTTACTATTCTAAGATGCTCCCGTTTATAGAAGAACAGCTTTTAAAAGGAAGAATTAATGAACACCTGGCTTACTTATATACCTGTTTCCAAAAGGAAGTACTGGAGAAACCAGATAACTGGAAAGCTGTCTGTGATATTTTATTCTACCATAAATTAATCTGCACGAATCCACATATTATTGGGGTGTATGTTTCCTGTCCAGAGCTTGGAACGGAGAAGTATTATCCACTTTCCGGCGGAACGGGCGGGGTAGAGATTTACAACGACAGGGCAGTACTTTATTTTGTAGATAATAATGAGCAGCGTTATGTGAAGGATATTAACTATCAGTTAAGGGAGTTTTTATCTCCACAGCAGTTTGAGGAAGAGTGGATACGCAGGAATTTATCCAATAGAAAGATTCTTCTTATGGAATCTGGCAAAATGGAAGAGAATATAAAAGAGCAGACTCTTCCAGTATTGCAGAGAATTGTATTTAATGATGATTTTACACGGTGGATGCAGGTGGAAGCCGTAGAAAAGATGCTTGTCTATTATGAGAATCATCAGGATAAGCGGAATCTGGCAAGATGGCTTGGCAAGATTGACTATTCGAATATTTCTACAGAATTCAGAAAGACATTGATGGATTACTATATGGAAGTAGGAATGATGGAAGATGCTTTCTTTGGAATCGAGCTTTATGGATGCGATATTATGGGTGCGGCAAAGATTTTGCGTTTGGCATCATTTGGAGCACAGTGCTATCAGGGAAAAGATGATGAAGCAACCCTTTCTTTGGCTTATGCGGCATTTATCCGTAAAAAATGCAATAAAGATACGCTTACCTATCTGATGAAGCATTTTAAGGGAGAGACAGCAGCTCTGTTGGAAATCTGGGAAAGAAGCAAGCGATTTGGGCTTGAAACAGCAGCCTTTGAACGAAGAATACTTGAGCAGGTAATGTTTACTGGCAATGATACAGAGGGCGTATTTCCTGTCTTTGAATCATTTTATGCAACCGATGAGGGTGACGAACTGATTGACCGTTATCTTGAATATGCTTCCATGAAAGAACTGGAAAGTTCAATGGAACTGAATGATTTTATGCACATGGCGATTGGTCAGGAAATTGTAAATGGCAGAATGGAAAACAGACATTCAAGAATTCATTTTCTGTATTATTTTGCAGGAAGAGAAGACTGGTATGATACGATAAAAGATACGGCAGTTTATATTATTAATGGATTTTTGCAGGAAGAATTTTATCTGCCAGTTTATCAGGCATATAGTCAGTGGATTACGTTCCCGATTCATTATCAGGAGATGACATTCCTTACTTATCATGGAAGAGCGGGAAGTAATGTGATACTCCGCTACCAGATTGATGGAGAAGAATATTCTCTCAGAGAATTACATTTAGAAGAAGTACTTCCGGGAATGTATGTGTGTCACATGAACTTCTTCCAGAAAGATCATGTAAAATACCGTCTTGAATCGGATGGAAGTCCGGTAGATGAGGGGGCTGGTTTAGAGTTTGAAACTTTTGAATATGGAGACGGAGAAGAGAGTCGTTTCTTCACATTGAATCATTTAGATTCTGAGGAGTCTTCTTTGCCGGAGGTAAAGGATTGTCTTTTAAAAACTTTTTTTGCAGACCAGTATATGAAGCTTCTGTAAATAGAAAGATAAGTTAAAAAAGCAGAATGAGAGGTTTACAATGGAAGAACTGGAAACAAAAAAATATGCCGGAATAGACTTAGGCCGTACTTCTGTACAGTTTAGCATATACCGTGAGGGACAGGAGGAGATGACAGAAGAAAGTTTCCTCCTGTCTGAAGAAGAACAAAAAGAATATATAGAGTCTGGGATGCGGCAGGTTGAAAGATATATGGAGACAGGAGGGCTTCGGTGGCCTGATTTTCAGGCGGTTCATTTTTCGATGGAGGATGCATCGGAGGAGAATCGGAGTAAGCTCAAATCGGCAGTAAGTGAGGAGCTTCGGAAACTGCATGGGGTGAAGGTTATCACGCATTTCAGAGCCTTTGCAGAATATGTATTTCATCAGGAAAGAATCATGTGGGACCGAAATACGCTTTTGTTAGATTATCATGATAATCAGCTTAGTTATGTTTTGATTGACCAGATCAGACGCTCAAAGCAGAAGGCATACCGGGCATTGCAGCAAAGAATTGATTTAAATGAGTACCGCGTAGCAGAAGGAACACCGGAGCAGGATCAGAACTTTGGCCAGATGATGAAGCGGTTCCTTGTAAAGAATCCGGCGAATATCATTTTCCTTACAGGAAGTGGATTTGAGGGAAACTGGATGAAAAAGACACTTACCTATCTGTGTGCAGGAAGAAGAGTATTTTTAGGACAGAATCTTTATGCCAATGGAGCATGTCTTTTGGGAATTCATTCGATTGAACTGATGGATGAGGGAATGATTCTTATGGATGGGCCTGATATGGTTTACCATACTGTCGGTGTCGTTACAACAGAAGCAGGTAAGCCACAGTATGTTCCGATTACTTCAATTGGAAGAGAATGGTATAATACACATGGAAGTGTGGATATTATTCTTGATAAAAGTCAGAGAGTGGATTTCTTTTACCATAATACGAAAGAGAATGAAATTGAGGGAGCCGCCTGTGATATCAAAGGACTTCCGAAACGACCGCCAAAGACAACAAGAATCCGTATTGAAGTCAGCTTTACTTCGCAGACAGAGGGAGTGATTCTTCTCAAAGATATGGGATTTGGGGAAATGTTCCCGGCGACAGGAAAGATTATCGTCTTTCCGTTTACATTGATTTCGTGATCTGGAGTGACTTTTTGACACGCTCCAGAGAATTTTCGTAAAAAGAAAGAGGTAGAGAAGATGAGAGAATCACTAATCTGTATTGGAAAGATTGGAGAAAAAGGATATTATTTTGAGGATACAGGAATACAGATTTTCTCCTATGAAGAACTTTGCTATTATATGAGTCAGCATATGATCTGCTATATTCATACACTTCCAGGAGAAGATTTGCTGACCTATATACGGGATGAACTTGATTTAGATAAGCTGTCGAAACAGTTATCTAAGCTGCTTGATCCGGAAAAAGATCAGATGAAGTATTTTGCGGCATTGTTCCGCGAAGGTCATTATTTTAATGAGGACGAAATCAGGGATATTCTTGATGAATACAGAGGATTGATGAATGCCCCTGTCTATTTACAAAAAAAGTGGATGGGAGATCTGCTTACGAGTTCAGGACGGGCTTCAAGGGCGATACGGTATTATCAGGAAGCATTAGGGCAAAAAGAGATAAAGGAAGAAGAAGTCGGACGGCTCTATCATAATATGGGAGTGGCAGAGGCAAAGCTGTTCCGGTTTGAGAATGCCAAGATTAATTTTATAAAGGCATATCAGTATACGGGAGAAGAAAGTTCCTTATTTTATTATTATTGCATCATGGCACTGGCTGATGGAATTGAGGCAGCCGGAGAAGAATTAAAGACCTTTGAAGACTCTGATTTTCTGCTGGATGCTTTTGAAGAACAGTTCGCTGCTTTTGAAGAAGATTTTGCTTACAGTGCAATGGCTGAAAAATATAGAAAAATAGTATTTTTAGATGAAAATGGAAAGCCGGAAGAGGCTCTGGCGAAAAAACAGAGACTGGTAAGTGCCTTAAAGAAAGATTTTCGAAAAGAAATTGACATTTAGGGCAAAATATTAGTGACAAATTCGCAAATAAGTTATACTATGATAGTCAGAGCTTTTTTTGCTCTGGTGTATTGTTTTTGCAGAATAAGTTAAAACAGTAAAAATATCATGTGCTTTTTATAGTGCATGATTTACAAGATAAAAACCAGGAGGAATGAAACATGGCAACAGAGATGAATAAGACCTACAATCCTTCCGAGATTGAGGACAGACTTTATAAAAAATGGCTGGATAAGAAGTATTTCCACGCTGAAGTAGACCGCAGTAAGAAACCTTTTACTATCGTGATGCCACCGCCAAATATCACAGGACAGCTTCACATGGGACATGCGTTAGATAACACATTACAGGATATTCTTATCCGTTTTAAGAGAATGCAGGGTTACAATGCGTTATGGCAGCCAGGAACAGACCACGCCAGCATTGCAACAGAGGTAAAGGTTACTAATAAGTTAAGAGAAGAAGGTATTGATAAAGAAGAACTTGGACGTGAGGGATTCTTAAAGCGTACATGGGAGTGGAGAGAAGAGTACGGCGGACGTATTGTCAGCCAGTTAAAGAAACTCGGTTCTTCCGCTGACTGGGACAGAGAACGTTTTACAATGGATGAAGGATGTTCTAAGGCAGTACAGGAAGTATTTATCCGTCTTTACGAAAAAGGGTACATTTACCAGGGGTCCCGTATTATCAACTGGTGTCCAGTGTGCCAGACATCTATTTCTGATGCAGAGGTAGAATATGAGGATCAGGCAGGACATTTCTGGCACATCAACTATCCGATCGTTGGAACAGATAAGTGCATCGAAATCGCTACAACCCGTCCTGAGACCATGCTTGGAGATACAGCAATCGCTGTACATCCAGATGACGAGAGATATAAAGATTTAGTTGGAAAGATGGTTCTTCTTCCAATCGTAAATAAAGAGATTCCAATTGTTGCAGATTCTTATGTAGATAAAGAATTTGGAACTGGTGCCGTAAAGATCACACCAGCTCATGACCCTAACGACTTCGAAGTTGGAAAGCGTCATAACTTAGAAGAAATCAACATTTTAAATGATGATGGAACAATCAATGAGAACGGTGGCAAGTTCGAGGGAATGGACCGTTACGAGGCAAGAAAGGCTATCGTAAAAGAGTTAGAAGAAGGCGGTTACCTTGTACGTATCGAGAACCATGAGCATAACGTAGGAACGCATGACCGCTGTCACACTACGGTAGAGCCAATGGTTAAAAAACAGTGGTTCGTAAAGATGAATGAGATGGCAAAACCAGCGATCGAGGCAGTAAAGAACGGTGACCTCCGTTTCGTACCAGGTCATTTTGACCGTACTTACCTTCACTGGTTAGAGAACATCCGTGACTGGTGTATTTCCAGACAGTTATGGTGGGGACACAGAATTCCAGCATACTACTGTGATGACTGCGGTGAGATTGTTGTAGCAAAAGAGACTCCTTCTGTATGTCCTAAGTGTGGATGTACTCATTTCACACAGGATGAGGATACCTTAGATACATGGTTTAGTTCTGCATTATGGCCATTTTCTACATTAGGCTGGCCAGATAAAACAGAAGACCTTGATTACTTCTATCCTACCAATGTTCTTGTAACAGGATACGATATCATTTTCTTCTGGGTAATCCGTATGGTATTCTCCGGATACGAGCAGACTGGCAAATGTCCATTCAGTGACGTATTGATTCATGGTCTTGTTCGTGATGAGCAGGGACGTAAGATGAGTAAGTCTCTTGGTAATGGTATTGACCCATTAGAGATTATCGACCAGTATGGTGCAGATGCCCTTCGTCTTACTTTAGTAACTGGTAACGCACCTGGTAACGATATGCGTTACTCTGAGAAGAAGATTATTGCAAGCAGAAACTTTGCCAACAAAGTATGGAATGCTTCCAGATTCATGTTAATGAATATTGAAAAAGCAGACCTCAGCAACGTATCTCTTGATGATTTAACACCAGCAGATAAGTGGATCTTATCTAAGGCAAACTCTCTTGTAAAAGAAGTGACAGATAACATGGAGAATTACGACTTCGGTGTTGCTGTTTCCAAGTTAAATGATTTTATCTGGGAAGAATTCTGTGACTGGTACATCGAGATGGTAAAACCAAGACTTTATAACGAAGAGGATACAACAAAGGCAGCAGCACTCTTTACATTAAAGAAAGTATTGACAATTTCCTTAAAGTTATTACACCCATATATGCCATTTATCACAGAAGAAATCTTCTGCAGCTTACAGGATGAAGAAGAGTCCATCATGGTATCTGACTGGCCTGTATTCGAGGAAGCATTTGACTTTAAGGCAGAGGAGAATGAAGTAGAAATCATTAAGAATGCAGTAAGAAATATCCGTAACCTTCGTGCAGATATGAATGTACCACCAAGCAAGAAAGCAAGCGTATATGTAGTATCTGAAAAAGAGGAAGTTCGTAAAGTATTTGAGGACTCCAGAGTATTCTTTGCAACACTTGGTTATGCAAGCGAAGTACATGTACAGGCAGATAAAGCTGGTATTGCAGACGATGCAGTATCTACCGTTATCCCTGACGCAGTAATCTATATGCCATTTGCAGAGCTTGTAGATGTAGAAAAAGAAATCGCCCGTCTTGAAAAAGAAGCAAAACGTCTTGAGGGCGAGATTAAACGAGCCAAAGGAATGCTCTCTAACGAGAAGTTCATAAGCAAAGCGCCAGCAGCAAAGGTAGAGGCAGAAAAAGAAAAATTAGAGAAATACACTTCTATGGCAGCACAGGTTGCAGAGCGTCTTTCTCAGCTTAAAAAATAAATAGAGATAAGAGGGATAGAGGAATGATGACCTACAGCGAAATGGAACGGGAAATTAATGAGATACCCAAGTTCGGTGCCAAAGCAAGTCTGTCCAATCTCTCCGATTATCTGGAATTAGCGAATCACCCGGAAAGGAATCTCCGGGTGATTCATATTGCAGGGACAAATGGAAAAGGTTCGGTCAGCGCATATATTGACTCGATTTTAAGACAGGCAGGGTATACGACAGCATTATTTACCTCTCCTCATCTGGTAAAGATTAACGAGAGATTTCGTATTAATTTTAAAGAGTGTTCTGATGAAGAATTGATTTTAGCGTGGTGTCAGGTGAAGTCTTTTATGGAAAAGGGTGAGAAGCAGGGATTGCAGCCTCTTACATTTTTTGAGATTCTTTTTCTGATGGGAATGATTCTTTTTTCACAAAAAGAAATTGACTATTGTATTTTAGAGACCGGACTTGGCGGACGTCTTGATGCAACAGTACTTTCAGATCCAGTACTTTCCATAATTACTTCCATCAGTTATGACCATATGGAGATTCTCGGCGATACGATTGAAAAGATTGCAGCAGAAAAAGCAGGAATTATAAAAAATGGGATACCAGTTGTTGCTGTTGATGAAGAAAACGGGGCATTTCCTGTTATCGAAAGAACTGCGAAAGAAAAAAAATCCCCAGTTTACGGGCTGAAATCGCAAGACCTTACAATTTTAAAAAAATACGAGAATAAGATTGATTTTTCTATCAATAGCCGTTATTATAAGATAAGTAACTTAAAGGTAAAGAGTTATGCTTCCTATCAGGTACAGAATGCAGCGCTTGCCGCACTTGCTGCACATGTTCTTTTGCCAGATTTGGCGGAGAATGTTATCAGAAATGGCATTTTAGAGATGTTCTGGGCTGGAAGGATGGAAGAGATTGCAGAGAATGTTTATGTAGATGGAGCACATAATCCGGGAGCGGTTCGTCAGATTTATAACAGTTTAGCTGATTCTGATAAAGAGTGGCTCTTATTGTTTGCAGTCTGTTCTGATAAAAATTATACCGAGATGATTCGTATACTTGGAAAGATTCCGTGGAAGAGAATATACATTACAAAGATAGACAGTGCAAGAGGAGCGGATACTGCTGCGGTCAGACAGTGCTTTGAAGAAGCGGCAGGATGTCCGATATGCGAATTTGAGAGTGCCGGTGAGGCATTTAAGGCAGCTTTACGAGATAGAGGAGATGAAAAAGAAGAGAATCTTTTATGTCTTGGCTCCCTGTATTTAGTGGGAGAGATAAAGGAACTTGCAGCAACAATGTTTTGAAAGTGAGGATATATCATGTTTGATTATGATTTAGAGTTAAAGAAGTTTAAACCAGCAGTAGGCGTAGAAATCGGTGAGGATGAGCTGTTTAGTGATGACATTAAGGATATAACAGATCTTGTAGAAGAACTGGTAGCAGAGCGTGAGGGAAAGAAAGCTTCTAAGTAAGTTTAGTAGGAGGAATATAATGAAGTGTATTAAATGTGGTCGGCCAGTCGGCGCGAGCAGATACTGCAACGCCTGTGGTTTTGACAATAAACACATAGCAAAAGCATTAAATACCGCAGATTATTATTATAATATCGGCCTTGAAAAGGCGCAGATGCATGATTTAAGCGGCGCAGAGATTTATTTAAAGAAAGCTCTCAACTATAATAAGTCCCACAAGAATGCGAGAAATCTTTTAGGTCTTGTCTACAATGAGATGGGAGAAGGCGGAAAGGCCTATATCCAATGGAAGATCAGCGCAAAGCTTTCTTCTGTAGAAGAGAACGTTGCGAATCTTTACATCCGTCAGATGGAAGAACATCCTGCAGTATTTGAGGAGATCAACGAGACAGCAAAGAAATATAACACCGCCCTTTCCTATGCGAAGCAGGGAAGCGATGACCTTGCAATGATTCAGGTAAAGAAGGTACTTAGCATCACACCAAACTTTGTGAATGCACATCTGTTATTTGCCCTTCTTCATATGCGTGCAGGAGATAATGTTTCCGCACAGACTGATTTGAATAACGCACTTGCAATTGACCGCTATAACACAACAGCACGCAAATATCTGAATGAGATGGGCGAGAACCCGGACACTGTACCGGAGAAGCGTCCGGCAGATGCCTTAAAACCGGATAATGAAAACCTTAGAAATGTACGTCCGGTAGACCATTATGAAGATCCGAACAAGGAAACATGGAAACAGTTTGTTTACATGCTGATTGGTCTTGCTATCGGTGTAGTTGCGATGTTTGTTCTTGTTATTCCTAGTGTAAAGGCAAGCGTAAGCGTTGACTATAATAACTTAAAGAAAGAGTACAGCCAGACTACAAATAAAAAAGATGCAGAAATCAGCACATTAAAAGATGACAAGAAGAGCCTCCAGAAAAAGAATAAGAAGCTTACTAAGCGTCTTAAAGTTTACGAAGGCTCCAAAGGCGAAGACAGCATGTATGACAGCATCTTAAAGGCCAGTCAGGCATACTCCAGTGGAAATTATGTGGAATGTGCAAAGCATCTCTTAAAAGTAGACAAAGACTCTCTGCCATCCACAACAGCCAAGAATTTATATACATCCATGAAGGATAAAGCTTTCCAGAATGCTGCAGCACAGTTATATAACAGTGGAAAGGCTTCCTTTGATGCATATAAATATCAGGATGCATTAGATGACCTTGAGCAGTCCTATAAGTATGATAAGAGCTACAATACAGAGTATCATATTGCGATGTGCTATAAGTACTTAAATAAGAATACAGATAAGGCACAGGAATATTTCTATGATATTATCAATAATTCAGGAGATAGTGAGCTGATTCGTAAGGCAGCAAATCTTGGTCTTGATATGGTAATTAACTCTGCGAAAGAAGCAGCAGCGAAGGCAAAAGGCGGAAGTACAACGACAGACTCTAAGTCAGATACTGCGAGCAGTTCTGATTCTTCCACATCTAAGAAGAGTAGTACAAAGAGTACAACAGAAGAAGACTTCGGTGCAGATACATCAAATAGCAATAACTAATTTTATAAAATTATTACGAATAAAAATAAGTTCGACAAAATATGTCGGACTTATTTTTTTGTTTTCGGTAAAATATAGTTATTCAGAGTTAAATATTACAATAAAAATAAAAGGAGAGGGAAAAATGGGATGCTGCCATGTAAAAAATCAATGTTTAGTTATCAGACTTCCGAAAGAAATTGATCACTATCAGGCTGAAAAAGTAAGAAGGGAATGTGAGCAAAGTTTCATGAAATTTATTATCCGTGATATTATTTTTGACTTTTCCGATACATCCTTTATGGACAGTTCAGGAATTGGCCTGGTATTAGGACGAGTGCGGAAGATACATCCAATTAATGGGAAGGTATATCTGTTTGGAGGGAATGAATTAATTCAAAAGATGTGGGAAATGGCAGGAATATTAAACCTGGTTACAGTTTTAGACAGTATTGAAAAAGTAAAGGAGGTATACGAATGAAACAGGCAGGGGAGAATAGTAACAGTTTAAAAATGGTATTTCGTAATCGCCCGGAAAATGAAAAAATTGTCAGGACGACAGCAGCGGTATTTGCTTCGGTATTAGATCCGACATTAGAAGAAATATCTGATTTTAAAACAGCTGTTTCAGAGGCAGTCACTAATGCGATTATCCATGCCTATCCAAAAACAGGCGGCGATATTGAGGCGTATTTTAAAAGAGAAGATAAAAAGATAACAGTACTTATAACAGACTATGGTATAGGTATAAAAGATGTCGGAAAATCGATGCAGCCATTGTATTCAACCCTACATACACAGGAACGTTCCGGGATGGGCTTTACCTTTATGGAAGCATTCGCAGATGAGGTAAAAGTGAAAAGTGTACCCGGAAAAGGAACGACAGTAAAACTTATAAAAATTATAGGGAAGGGGGAGGAGTGTGGAGAGAACCTGTGAATTAATTAAGCAGGCAAAAGAAGGAAATAAAGAAGCACAGTCAATATTAGTAGAAGAAAACTCCGGTTTGATCTGGAGCGTGGTAAAACGTTTTCAGGGACGGGGATATGATAAAGAAGATTTATTTCAGATCGGCAGTATCGGACTGTTAAAATGCATTGAAAATTTTGATTTAGAAAGAAATGTAAAGTTCTCCACCTATGCAGTACCATTAATTATGGGAGAAATCAAGAGATTTTTAAGAGATGACGGTATTGTCAAAGTAAGCCGAAGCCTAAAAGAGGCTTCTTATAAAATCAAAAGAGAAAAAGAACACTATCAAAAATTATACAATAGAGAACCAACATTAAAAGAAATTGCGGTCACCTTAGATATGGACGAGTCCGATATCCTTATGGCAATGGAATCTGGTCAGGAGGTGTGTTCTCTACACCAGGTCATTTATCAGAGTGAGGGAGATGAAATTCATTTAGAAGATAAACTCGAACAGCAGGCTGACTTGATAGAACAGACCGTAGATAATATATATGTACAGGAATTATTAAAAAAACTAAATGAGCAGGAACGCCAGATTATCCATATGCGGTACTTCCAAAATCAGACCCAGGCGGCGATTGCAAAAAAGATTGGAATTTCCCAGGTACAGGTATCTAGGATGGAGAAAAAAATACTGAATAAATTGAGGAAGAATGCCAATACTAAGGAAAACGGAAATCTTTGAGGAATTTGTTATGGAGAAAAAAATTATTTATCTGAAGGCAGAGCAGAGTTCCTATGTAAATCATGAAAAAATTCATATTGGGGACATTGCTTCTGTTTTTTGTGAAGATAAGGAGATAGAGAAGAAAATCAAAAATATTGTTTTATATGAGTTTGATGAGAAAAACGAAAAAGAAGGGAGAGTTTTTCTATCAATCTTATTATTGATTGAGAAAATTTCGGAACAGATTCCGTATGGTGAAGTTCGAAATACCGGTGAGACTGATATGGTTATCTATTATAAAGCAGAAGAGCTAAAAAGCAAAAAATGGGTACAGGTGATAAAGATTTTATTTATTTGTGCGACTTGTTTTTTTGGAGCAGGCATTACAGTTATGGGATACAATAATGATGTAGACATGGTGAAAGTATTTGGCCAGCTTTATAAAGTATTTCTTGGAACAAAGCCAGACGATCCTACATTTGTGGAACTCTTTTATTCTGTGGGACTGGCATTGGGAATTTTTCTGTTTTTTAATCATGTTCCGGGGAAAAAAGTTACAAATGAACCAACACCAATTCAGGTGCAGATGCGCCTTTACGAGCAGGATGTAAATAGAACTTTTTTATTGGGAGCCTCACGGAAAGGAGAAGAACTGGATGTGTCTGGGAATAATGACAGTGCCAATAATAAATAAAGTTATTTTAGGCTGGGTTGCTTTTGGTGCAGGATTTGCTGTGGCAGGTGGGTTTATTGCATTTATCAGTTTGATTGGAATTGTAACAAGGCTGGCAGGACTCACGAAAACGGCAGACGCAATCCCGACCTACGAAAATAGCATGGCATTAGGATTGATTTTTTTTAATCTCGTATCATTATATCAACCAGACTTGCAGTGGATTTCTTATACGGCAGCTCTTAGTATAATCAATATTGTCGGTCTTTTTACAGGAATATTTGCTGGATGTCTTGCCGGTGCACTTGCGGAGGTAGTAAATATTATTCCTATATTTTCCAGAAGAATCAAACTGAGAAAAGGATTTCCTTACATGGTAAAAGCCGCCGCAGTAGGAAAGTGCATAGGCTGTTTAATACAATTTTATGTATTCTGATTTGCCGAGCTGGCGAGGCAGACGGAACAGACGAAGTCCTGAAGGTAAATCCCCCAAATCTCCCCAAAACATAAATTCTGACTGTTCTTCAACTTCCAAAGACAGCTCTCAGAGAATGAAATAACCTATATTTGTGGCCTCGGAGCAAGGTTTGGATACGAGCATGTATAAGCGAGTATTCAAACCGCCGCGACTAAAGTCACAAATATAGGTTATTTCATTCTCTGAGAGCGTCCCCTTTGCCTGCGGCAATCAGAATTTATCAAAACCAGTTGACGTATGAAGTGGATACAGGTATTATACAATTCAGAAGGCTCCTCTCTTTTTTGGAGGGAGCTGTTTTTGTTTTAAAATTAAAATGACCGTGAAAGGGGTATATACTTGGAAGAAAGAACAAAAGCACTGCTCGTCGGTGTGAATTTAAATAATGATCCAGAATTTGAGACAGCATTAAAAGAATTAGAAAGTCTGGCAGAGGCCTGTAACATGGAAGTTGTCGGAGTGGAGACACAGAATGTAAGCCAGATTAATACCGGTGTTTATGTAGGAACAGGACGTGTGGAGGAGATTAAAGCTGTTGCCCATATGATGGGGGCAGAGGTGATTATTTTTGATAATACGTTATCTCCAATGCAGCTTCGCAATCTAAAGGATATTATCGAGAGACCGGTATTTGACCGTACACATCTGATTTTACAAATTTTCTCATCAAGAGCGAGAACAAGAGAAGCACAGATTCAGGTAGAGACAGCGAGACTTCAGTATGAACTGCCAAGACTTACCGGTATGGGAGAAATATTGAGCCGTCAGGGAGGCGGAAGCGGCGGATTATCTAATAAGGGAGCCGGTGAGAAAAAGCTTGAATTAGATAAGCGAAAAATTCGTCACAGAATCAGCGAGTTAAAGAAAGAACTTCGTGAGGTAGAGAAGAACAGAGAGACGCAGAGAAAGCGGCGTTTAGTGCAGGGAATCCCACAGGTTGCCTTAGTAGGCTATACTAATGCAGGAAAGTCAACACTGTTAAATGCATTTATTGATAAATACGAGGAGAACGAAGAAAAGAAAGAAGACAGAAAAGTAATGGCAAAAAATATGCTTTTTGCGACACTTGATACTACAGTCCGCAAGATTCATTTGCCAGATAAAAGAGAATTTCTTCTTTCCGATACCGTAGGATTTATCAGCAAACTTCCACATAATCTCGTAGAAGCATTTCATTCTACATTAGAAGAAGTAAAGTTTGCCAATCTTCTGTTAGAAGTTGTAGACTATTCCGATGAACATTATATGGACCATATGGAAGTTACCCGGCAGACATTAAAAGAACTTGGCGCAGATGAGATTCCATGTATTCATGTCTTTAATAAATGCGATATTGCAAAGGCAAATGGGAGAGAAGATGTTCCAGCAGAGCTTCCGCATATCGGAAAAGACTGCATCTATATGGCAGCCGGACAGAATATTGGTTTAGAAGAACTCGTACAGCTTATTTCTAACCATATTTATCAGGATTATGTAGAATGTACGATGCTGATTCCGTATACGGAAGGGGCATTGGTGTCTTATTTCAATGAAAATGCAACTGTAAAAGAAACGGAATATGAGGCAGAGGGAACGAAAATAACGATGAGCTGTCTGCTTAAAGACCTCAAAAAATATAAGGAATATGTGATTCTATAGGTCGATTTCTGATTGCCGTAGGCAAAAGAGACGCTCCCAAAGAGAGAGCATACCTTATATTTGTTACTTTAGTCGCGGCGGTTTGAATACTCGCTTATACACGCCCGTATCCAAATCTTGCTCCGAGGCCACAAATATAGAGTATGCTCTCTCTTTGGGAGCTGTCTTTGGCTGCCTATGCAAACTCAGAAATTGTTTTGAGAAAGATTTGAGGCTTCTACATCTCTTGTCTTCTTCCCCAAATCCCTCCAACTGATTTTCTGAGCTGCCAACGAGCAGAACTCCTGAAGATAAATAAAGCATATTTGTGGCCTCGGAGCAAGGTTTGGATGTGAGCGCTGTAAGCGAACATTCAAACTGCCGTGACTAAAGTCACAAATATGCTTTATTTATCTTTAGGAGTTCGTCTGCTCCGCAGCCTCACAACTCAGAATTTCTCTATTGAAGATTCAGTCTCTTTGTCATGATGTATTTACTTCCCATCCAGCATACGGCAATCAGAATAATATTAAAGATAAGTCCTGTAATCAGAATTGGATTAAGGAAAGTTTTAAAGAAGTAGTTATTGCTGTAAATATTCACCCGCATAATTGTAGTGCTGCCGAAGTATCCCCAGACTACAAGCTGGATTAATCCAAATATCTGCTGAACAACATAAATTCCAACATATGCCCCAATGGAAGCAAGTACTTTGTGGCTGGAGGCAAGGTTTCCAAGTGTGATACTGAAAAACAGTATACCAATTAGCAGGAATGGTGATAGAACAAGGCTAATAATAAGTAATGTTGTAAAGAGCGGTGTCTGGCTTGCATAGCGCATCAGAGTGCTCCAGAAAATACTAAAGTTAGAGAAAAGCTCTGTACTTCCTACCAAAATAAAGATAGATATGCTGATAACTACAACGTCAATAAGAAGCCATAGTAAAGCAGCAAGTTCTTTTGAAAGTAAGAGCTGTGATGGTGTTACAGGCAGGGTATTTGTAAGGTAGCCCTGGTCGGTAAATACATTTTTATAAAAATGATAGCCGCTATATATATAAGTAAAGATAGCAATACTTGAAATGACAATGACAAGAGCAAAAATAAGAAGCATTGTCAACGTGCCTATGATAGTGGAATCGGTGTTTAATAAAGCGTCTGTTCCTCCGCTTATTGTAAAATAAAAGCGTGATAAGAGGGCAAATAATAACACGAATCCATGAATTGGCAGTAGAAGCTTTGAAATAGAACGCCATTCATATTTAAATAATTTTCCTAACATTTGAATACCTCCCGGAATAATACATCCACTGATTTTCCCTGATTAAAACGAATATCTTCCACATCATTTTTTAGGACGATATGTCCGTTTTTGATAAAAACAACTTCATCCAAAATATTTTCCACGTCAGAAATAAGATGCGTGGAAATGAGGATGGTGGAATCGGGTTCGTAATTGTTGATAATCGTACTTAAAATGTAATCTCTTGCAGCAGGGTCCATTCCGGCAATCGGCTCGTCGAGACAGTAAAGTTTAGCGCGGCGGCTCATGACAAGGATTAGCTGTACTTTTTCTTTTGTTCCTTTCGAAAGGGTTTTGATTCGGGCATTAGAATCAATGTTTAACTTTTCTAACATGGAAATTGCCCGGCTTCTGTCGAAGTCTTTATAAAAGTCCTCAAATAATGTAATTGCTTCTGAAACTTTCTGTGTTTCATCTAAGTAGGTACGCTCCGGGAGATAGGAGACGATTTTTTTCGATTCGACTCCAGGGGTATTTCCATTGATAAAAAGTTTTCCGCCTGTTGGAGCAAGTAATCCGTTGATTAACTTGATTAAAGTAGTCTTTCCACTGCCATTTGGCCCGAGAAGACCGATAATTTTACCGGATTCTAAGGAAAGAGTAATATTGTCGAGTGCCTGTTTGCGGCCATATTTTTTGGATAGATTTTTACATTCCAGAATCGTACTCATTTTTGATTCTCCTTTCCGAGTTTTTCAAGTAAAGTGATTGTCTTTTCGTAATCAAATCCCATCTGTGACATTTTATTAAGAAATTCTTTGATTTGTGTGGATGCCAGTTCCTCTCTCATTTTTTCAATCATAGCTTTGTCCTCTGTAATAAATCGCCCGCTTGTTCTTGCGGAATGAACCAGGTTCTCTCTTTCTAATTCGGAAAGAGCTTTCTGCATTGTGTTGGGATTTACCCCCGCCTGAGCAGCTAAATCTCTGACCGAAGGAAGTTTGTCGCCCGGCTGATATTTGCCTGATACAATATCCAGCGATACTTTCTCGATAATCTGAGCGTAAATTGGACGGCTGGAGTCAAGATTCCAAGACATTTATAACACCTCCTTTAAGTTATCAACACTTACATTCAAGAATGCCTCGGCATTTTTGCTGCAAGCTGCGCGTCATCTCACATCTGATACAATTCTATTTTGCAGGAAAATGTAATAAATTCCTTACAATAAAATTCTGTATTATTGTACTAAGTGATTAATACAATAATACATGCAGGACGAGAAAATGTCAACACAAAATAAAAATATTTTTTCGCCCATGACTTTTTTGCAAGTTTGAGATACAATGGTGAGAGTGTATTTAAAATGAGAGAAGATTATAAAAACTAAAGAGGAGGAAAATATGGAAAATAAAAAAGCATTTGGTCATGCTCTTGCCATTTTTACGATTTTTATACAATATAACACAACCGTGGGACACACGGGGATAGCTCGCTTATGCTT
>ERZ824473.923-NODE-923-length-46893-cov-6.333362_pt1 | contig 46893 bp, 43 predicted proteins | sample MGYA00519874_ERZ824473 | MGnify/ENA primary metagenome ERZ824473 (study PRJEB31778, sample SAMEA3449151) | human gut metagenome | biome: human gut; feature: human-associated habitat; material: faeces | place: United Kingdom | collected 2010/2012 ... | reverse complement strand
TAGCCCGATGAAGTTAACTTCATTTTTCAGGGCAGTTAGGAAGGGTATTTTCCCCTCTATCTTGCGACACCTGCAGCCTTCCTCTGCTTATTCCACAACTCTTCGGATCACCATTGGCGAATCGGAGACAGTGTCGCTCTTCTGACCGATGCCTACTATCACTGGCGAAGAACTTAGAATGAAGTTTCAGTCCTGCCGTCTTGTGCGGATTGGCAAGTTACAGGCAAGTTAGAATCCACCCTATAACTATTTGAGAATCAGCTACACTTGCTTTGTTTGTTATATTACCATCCTATCTTGGCAAGTTACAGGCAAATTAAACTCATGCCCATATCGGAATGTATCTCATATAGCGTGGAGGCCGCCTTACGAATGGAAAGAGAATTGCTACGTGCTCATTCCCTTGAAGGCACAATAGAGGAAAGTAGCCAAGATAAGGAGGAGGATTGCGACGACACAAAACAGCACCACGACCCGACGGGTGAGCGAAGAAGTGTGGGGGGAAGAAGGCGTGGGCGACGATGGACGCGAAGAACTGGACAAAGGGCTGTACGAGGGCGCGGGCTTCGTCTTTGGTCGCTGCGGAGAAGCTGAACCGGAGGACTTCGTGTCCTGCTGGCCCAGAATCGGCGTGGCGATGGTAGCCACCGTTCCACAATAGGGACAACGGGATCGGATCGTGGTTCCAGGATTGGTATCCACCACATAGAGTTGGTGGCATTGCTTGCACGTGACTTGATATTGCATTGCTTCGATTTTTATTGTCATTAACTACTCTGTCTCGCTATTTACCATAGGGATATTCCTCCATCTCCCATTCTTGGAAAGGAAGGAAACCTTCTACCCACTGGGGGCGGACCTCCTCCCCTTCCCCACCCTGTGGATTGGAGACCGCCACTCCCATAAGCCTCACGGATCGCGTCTTATACTCCGTCTGGCGGAGCAGGCGTTTGGCAAGCGGCAGGATGTCGTCCTTGGTCTGGATGGCAGCCGGCTGCGTCAGACTACGCGTCACCTGTGTCAGATCGCCCCACTTCATCTTGAGGGTGAGCGTATGGCCGAGAAATCCACTCTTGGCGATACGCTGTTCCAATTCCAAGACGAGGTGGTAGAGCTCGATGAGGATGGCGGACGAGAGGCGGAGATCCTCCAGGAAGGTCTGCTCGCAGCCCACCGACTTGCGGTCGTGGTCAGTGACGACGGGACGCAGGTCGATGCCCTGGGCGAAATCGTAGTAGATATGGCCCGCCTTGCCAAACACCTGGACGAGGTGCTGGCGCGAGACGCGACGGAGTTGTGCCCCCGTGAAGATACCCATCTGGTGCATCCGAACTGCCGTCTTGGGTCCTACGCCCCAAAACTGCTCTATCCGAAGACTATCGATAAAGTCCTGTGCCTTAGCTGGATGGATCACGAAGAGTCCATCGGGCTTGCGATAGTCGGAGGCAACCTTGGCCAGAAACTTGTTGTAGCTCACGCCTGCCGAGGCCGTGAGCCCCGTCTCCTCGACGATGCGCTGCTTGATCTCGCGCGCCACATCCGTCGCCAGCGCGACCCCGTGGCGGTTTTCCGTCACATCGAGGAAAGCCTCATCAATGGATAGCGGTTCCACCAGGTCGGTATAGTCGAGGAAGATCCTATGCACCCGCCCCGAGATCTCCTTGTAGCGGTCGAAACGGGGCGTGACGATCCGCAGTTGTGGACAGCGCCGCTTGGCCGTGGCAATAGGCATGGCGGAATGGACCCCATACTGCCGCGCCTCATAGCTGGCGGTAGAGACCACGCCACGAGGCCCATCAAACCCCACAGCCAACGGCAGTCCGCACAGGGACGGATCGTCGTGCTGCTCCACGGAGGCGAAGAACGCATCCATGTCGATATGGATAATCTTTCGTTGGGACATCTCAACGGGCAAAGTTATCAAAAAAATCGGGACTGGCCAAAAGTAGCAGAGAGGAAAAACTCTATTTTCATCAGCAACGAAGGGCTACGCGATGCACCATAGGCTGCATCACTCCCTGGCCCCAGCACGCATCTTCCTCAGCCACACCATGAAACACAGAACAGTAGCCAGCCCCACGCCTCCGCCAATGGCATAGCCCACGGCAGGAGGCAAGGCGAAAGCAATATTGCTCACCATGAGGAAGGAGACACAGACAACGGTCATAAACAAGGCGGGGACGAGGGTGAGGACGTACGCCTTCTTCTCCCGCGCGAGATAGACCGTGAGGGTCCACAGAGTGAAGACCGCCAGCGTCTGATTGGCCCAGCCGAAATATTTCCATATCGTATTGAAGCCATCGGGGTTCTGAATCTGCCAGACCAGCAGGGCGAGCGTGACGGCAAAGACGGGCACGCAGATATAGATGCGATTGATCTTCTTGCGCTGACTCAGACGAAAGGCTTGGGCGATGATCAGGCGGGCCGACCGAAAGGCCGTGTCTCCCGTCGTGATCGGGGCTGCCACCACACCGAATGTTTTCCCTTAAACGATTGCGCATGTTTTTCGTCTAATACTTTAGATAAGTTTAGGATCTTTCACCAAGTATTACCCATCATTATCTACCAGCAATGAAACATGTAACAATAAAAGACATCGCACAATCGCTGCGCATATCGGTTTCGACCGTATCACGGGCGCTTACCGACGACAAAAACATACGTCGCGAAACGCGAGAGGCTGTGCTGCGCGAGGCAGATCGGCTTGGCTATCGTCGCAATCCTGTGGCATTGAACCTCAAGACAGGACGCACCAACACAATAGGCGTAATCGTGCCAGAGATGCACACGCCATACGCCTCGCAGGTAGTGGCTGGCATACAGAGCATACTCTTCTCCAACAATCAGAAGGTGGTCATGGCCGAATCGGACGAGGACCACGAGCGTGAGGGAGAGCATTTGAAGATGATGGAGGATTTTATGGTTGACGGACTTATTGTGAGCATCTGCAGCTACAAGCATAATGTCGATACGTATCGCCGACTTGCCAAAGAAGGCATGGCCATTGTCTTCTACGACCGCATCCCTCACGGGATGGAAGATATGACGCAAGTGCTGGTGGACGACAACAATGACGCTTTTTTTATGACGGAACACCTGATACGCCTTGGTCGCCAACGCATAGCTTATCTCTATGGGCCTGACAACGTGTATAATACCATGGAGCGCGGTCGTGGCTATCGCGAGGCCATGGAGAAGTTCCGCCTATACGACCCTCAACTTATCATCAAGACAGGAATGACGTTTGCTGATGGTGCGGCAGCAGTAGATCGTCTTGTGCAACAAGGCGTGGACTTTGATGCAGTGTATGCCTTCACCGACACGCTTGCCATAGGCGCCATGAACCGCCTGCGCGAGCTTGGACGTCGCGTACCAGAGGATGTGGCTGTGGCTGGATTCTCGGGGACAGAACTATCGACCATCGTATTTCCACAACTCACTACCGTCGAGCCTCCTCTGATGGAGATGGGAAGATGCGCCGCTGAGCTTGTGCTTGAGAAGGTGCGCAATCCCGAGGCGGAGAACAGAAAGGTTGTCTTGCGTACGGCTATGAAATACCGGGGTTCTACTGGGGAGTAGGAGATAAGACTTTGTACCTTACCTTCCCAATGGATCCCCCGATTTAAAACGTTTGCAGATTTTGGGAACGTTTGCGGAAACGTTCCCATTTTTTTTCATAAAACATTTCTTTTCCTACATTATTTTTTGCCCTAACTTTGTAAGCGAGAAGAGAAAAAGCCAAAAAATAACAACTAACAGCATAGAAATAAAAATGACAGCAAACACAATCAAATCGTATTCCTTCGACCGCAACTCGGTCAAGGCAGGCATCCTTCATTTCGGTGTAGGCAACTTTCATCGTGCTCATCTCGAATACATGACAAGCCATCTGCTTGAAGATCCAACCCAGCACGGCTGGGGCATCTGCGGGGCAATGATACTGGAGAGAGACGAACCGCTGTACAAGGCACTCAAGGCGCAGGATGGCGAATACACACTTACCGTATGTGGGCGCGACGGTAACAACGAGGTTTACCGTCTTGGGGCTCTTGTAGAACTGTATTGGGGCATTGAGGAGAAGAACTCCATACTCAACAAGATAGCCGACCCTGACATCCGCATCATCACGCTCACCATCACCGAGGGTGGATATAACATCTCACGCCAGACTGGCGAGTTTATGCTCGACAATCCGCAGGTAGTCCACGATCTGGAGCATCCAGACGACCCGCAGACTGCATTCGGTTATGTGGCCGAGGGACTTCGTCGCCGCGTGGCCTCAGGCTCAGGCCCTATCACCATCCTCTCTTGTGACAATCTTCAGCACAATGGCAATACGGCCCGCTGCGCTTTCATGTCGTTTGTAGAGGCGCAGGACAAGGAGCTTGCGGCATGGATGGAGGAGAACGTGACTTTCCCCAACTCTATGGTCGATCGCATCACTCCAGCCACACATCCCGAGGACATCAAGCGACTCAACGAGGAGAATGGCACAGAGGACAAGGCGCCTGTATATTGTGAGGACTTCATACAGTGGGTCGTCGAGGACAACTTTGCTGCTGGTCGCCCCGCATGGGAGAAAGTCGGCGCACAGATGACAGACGACGTCACTGCTTTTGAGAACATGAAACTCTCTCTTCTCAACGCCTCTCACACATTGCTTTCCTACCCTTCTTTCCTCTATGGCTACCGCAAGGTGGACGCTGCCATGCACGACGAGCGTATAGCCAAGTTTGTGCGTCAGTTTATGGACATCGACATCACTCCCTACGTACCGGCTCCCAAGGACACAGACCTTGAACTCTACAAGCAGACTCTCTGCGAGCGTTTCGGCAACCGTTCCGTCAGCGACCAGGTGGCTCGTCTTTGCTTCGACGGAGCATCGAAGTTTCCTGTGTATGTGATGCCCAACCTTGAAAAGATGATCAGCGATGACAAACAGCTCATCCGCGTGGCATATCTATTCGCAGCCTATCGCCACTATCTCAAATATCACACGGACGACAATGGCGAGCAGTTTGAAGTAGCCGACCCGTGGCTTACAGCCAACGACCAGCAGCTTATCGCAAGCAATGAGCCTCTTGACTTCCTTGCCCTTTCTCCGTTCCGAAGCACCGACCTGCGTGAGGCCGACAACTTCACACAGCCCTACCTGCAGATGGTAGAGAGCATCAAGAACGAGGGAGCGATGAAGACCCTCGAGAAAATATTGTAAAAACAAGTTAGTTGCTATGAGGTGGGGCAATCCCTCGTCCCACCTCATAGGACTCCCCACAGCAACCATCTCACCCAAAACTAACATCCGTATGAAAACGCTAAGCCTAAAGACCACAGGACCTTTCCTGCTGCTCACGTTCATCTATTTCATAGTTGGTTTTCTTACTACTGTCAACGGTCAGTGTCAAGGACCACTCAAGATAGCGTTCCTCTCCGATGCCACCACCATGCGCAACTCACTGACCACCCTCATATCCTTCGCCTTCTTCCTTGGCTATCTGCTCAACAGTTCGCGCACAGGACGAATGCTCAACCTCATTGGCTACAAGCGCACACTTATCCGCTCGCTGATCGTGATGGTCGGAGGCTTGTTGTTCTACACAGCCTCTGCTTTTTGCGCGGAGTATGCCGGCGAAGCTGGTATTGTAGTAAGTGGCGACTTCGTGCCGTTTGGCTATTTCGTATTTCTCATGGGGTCATTTCTTATGGGCACAGCTGCGGCCATGCTCCAGGTGGTCATCAATCCATATATCGCAGCCTATCCGTTGCCTGGCACAAGTGCGGTACAGCGAATGAACTTCACCTGTGCCGTCAACTCATTTGGCACGACCATAGCCCCTCTCTTTGTCACTGGTATCATGTTCGCGGGAGTGCCTCTCGACAGCGTCACCGCATCGCAGCTCACCCTACCCTTCATATTCATGACGCTCTGTATTGTCGTCACCACAATGACCACACGCCGACTTGCCCTCCCCGACATCGAGGGCACACGTTCTTCGTCGGCTGAAACCGACAAAGGAACATCTACTGGAGAAAAAACAAAAAGCGTATGGTCGTTCCGCAATCTAAAGTATGGGGTCATAACCATTTTCTTCTACGTGGGAACGGAGGTGAGCATTGGCAACAACATCAACTTGCACGCTATGGAACTCACTGCCAGCGGAGCTGCTCTGTCGCCTGCCCTGCTTGCCACAATCTACTGGGGCGGTTTCCTAGTCGGTCGTATGGTTTCTGCCTCCATGAAAGACATAAAACCACGTCCGATGCTCATCACCGTCACGCTTGGCGCCATAGCGCTCATGACTGCCGCCATGCTGACGGAAAACCTTTGGCTTCTTGCCTCGGTAGGGCTTTTCCATTCCGTCATGTGGAGCTGTGTGTTTACCCTGGCCGTTGATGGTCTTGGCGAATACACGTCGCGTGCCTCGGGCGTGTTTATGATGGGCGTGTTTGGTGGAGCCGTATTCCCTGTGATCCAGGGAATGCTTGCCGACTGGATAGGCTCCTGGCAGTTCACATGGGTTGTGGCGCTTTTCTGTGAGTTTGTTTTGCTGTGGTACGGACTGAGAGGGTATAGAAAGTGAACACCATGACCATCTTTTTCTGATCTCAGACAAATTACTGGAAAGGTCTTGTGTAAAACTACCCTATAAAAGCACCTTACCAAGCCTTGCTTTACAAAGGAGACCCTCTTATTTTTTCAAGTACACTTGAATTTTTGCCCACTTTTGGCCATTTTTTCAAGTGTACTTGATTTTTTCTTCGTATCTTTGCAGCACAAGTCAACCCATCAAGAAATACATTATGGACAATAGGCTGGAAAAAATAGAAAAGGTATAGAGAACATCCAAGCCTGGCGTCTGGAGGAGTTTCTTGGTCATTGAAAAAATGGACAGCGTGGAATAATGCACTAAAAACTCAGTTGTTCCATTTTTATTGTTATTTGATTTGCTATTTTGTGTCATTTTACCTAACTTTGCACACAAATATAATGTCCCATTGCAGATTGTCGACATGGAGTTGTCGGCGTTAATCGGCGGCGGGACGGCTTTTTAGAGAATAGGCGTTTACTAACGTTTGCTTCTGACGAGTTGAAACTTAGGAACTTTCAAATGGAGAGTCAGAGGGAGATGGCGGTGGATGCTTACGATGGCGTGTATATACGCAAGCACAAGTGTACCCTTTCCATAAGGAAGGGTGCGCTCTGTGCTATACATATATACCACGTTGGCGTAGGTGTGTCCTCTTGCTTCTGTCCTTGTTTTCCACGGTATCCTAAGACCGCAACTCACAGGGACAATAAAAGGAGTAATGACCCCTACGCCAATTTCTTTTGAATCGCCCTAACTCTATTATTCATCTTCTGCTTTGGGGGTTGGCAGTAAACACGGGGACACCTTCAAAGTTAGTTTGATTGCGTGTTCTTTAGAAACGCACATGGACAAGAATAAACTGAAACAGAAGATAGAAGAGCTAGAGGGACTTACGAACGAGGAGAAATCAGAGTTGATCAAGCTTCTTCGTTCGCAAAAAAAGTATGGTTTGGTTTGGGAGGACAAGCCCGAAGATGCTGAGCAAAGAATGGTCAACGGGCAGCCTGTGCTTGTTGAAGTGCCTGAACGTGCCATTATCAGCAATGACGCTGAGGCGCCAAACCATATTCTTATCGAGGGTGATAACATCGAAGCGCTTACTGCTCTTAGTTATACCCATGCAGGGATGATTGATGTCATTTATATCGATCCTCCTTATAATACAGGTAATAAGGATTTTTTGTATAATGATAATTATTTGGATGCAGATGATGCATTCAAGCATAGTACATGGTTATCTTTTATGAAAAGAAGACTATCTATAGCTCATCAACTCTTAACTGATGATGGGATGATTTTTATTTCAATTAGTGATGAGGAGTTAGCTACTTTAAAACTTTTGTGTGATGAAATTTTTATGCAAAAGAATTATATTAATACAGTTTCGATAAAAGCGAAATCTTCAGCAGGTGCTTCTGGTGGAGGAGAAGACAAAAAACTTAAGAAGAATATTGAATATTTGCTAATCTATTGTAAAAATAGAGATTATTGTAATATCATATTTCCAGTACAGAAACAACCTTTGATGGAACATATTCAAGAGAAAAGAGAAGCTGGAACAAGTTGGTTGTATACTAATGTTATGTATAAGTTTGGTGAATTGGAATATGTGAAATCAACATCGGCTGGTAATAATGAAGAAATTCAGATATTTAAAGTAAATAATTTCATAATAAAAAGTGTAAATGATGTAATGGAAGAAGAACATCTTTCAGAAGAGCAAGTTTACAATAAATATATAGATAGGATTTTCACTACAGAAAATGCTCAGACATCCATACGGCAAAGAGTAAAAAATGCAGTTGGGATAGACGAAAATTACTATATAGCGAGGTACAAACCTGTAAGTGGACGTAACAAAGGAAAAGTAACCGATGTTGGCTTTATTGGTAAAACCAAAAGATTGGTTAGCTTTTTGGCTAATACATGCCATATAGAAAAAGGAAAAGTATATAAATTAATAAAAATAGGTACTCTGTGGAATGATTTGAGTTGGTCTTCTGTGTCGTCAGAAGGTGGTGTAGCTTTTCCTGCAGGGAAAAAACCAGTATCTTTGATGAAAAGAGTAATTGCAATGCACCCTAATAATAAAGGTATTATCTTAGATTTCTTTGCAGGTTCTGCTTCAACAGCTCATTCTGTGATGGAATTAAATTCAGAAGATTTAGGCTTGCGAACATTTATATGTATAACTTCTTCTGAAAATAATATTTGTCAAGAAAAAGCATATCCAAGGATAAAGAATGTAATTCTAGGGTATGGTAAAAAGATGGGCTTAACCCGCAACAACCTTCGTTATTACAAGACAAAGTTTGTGCCTCGTGATAAGAGTCCGAAGAATCTGCGTAATTTGATGGCACTCTCTACAGATATGCTTTGCATCCACAACGATACATATATAGAGAAGTCATTTGCTGGCAAGAACATCAACAACAAGATTGCTCGCTATTTCGAGAGCAATGATGGAACTAAGCGAATGCTGGTGATTTATCGCGCTGAGGCTATTCAAGCCCTGGTAGAGTTGATGAAGCAGGAATTCAAGAATGGCGAAAGTAAGGAGAACGGCAAACTCATGGTCTATGTCTTTTCGCCAAACGGCTATGCTTATGATGATGAGTTTGAGGATGTGGCAGATTACGTTTCGCTTTGTGCCATGCCTGATGCCGTACAGAATGCTTATCGCAGGGTTTTGCCAAAGAAGCGCCAAGCGCAACTCTTGGAGGATGTTGCAGAAGAAACGGATTCTGATGCGAGAACAGTCGAAGAATCGGATTTATTTCAAAATCAAACATATACAATGGCAGCAAGTGAAATCAAAGATAACAGGGAAGGAGGTGACGAATGAAACAGATACAATATCAGCAGAAAGCAGTCAAGGAATTGGTAGATAAGACCATTGACCTGCTTATCTATTCTGGTATGCGCCACACACTCGTATTCAAGGCTCCAACAGGTGCCGGCAAGACGGTGATGGCATCAGAAATGTTGCTCCGACTGAATGCCGAGTTGAGAGACCGTACGGATGTACCTTATAAAGAGTTGGCATATATTTGGATTGCTCCCAACAAGCTTCATGAACAGAGCTACTTTAAGATGAAATCCTTCTTTACGGAAGGACAGGAGTTACATCCCGTCATTTATGACGACCTCGACCATTCTGCCGAAGGCTACATCCATCCGGGAGAAATCCTTTTCGTTAACTGGGAGAGTATCAATAAAGATAATGCCGTGATGATACGTGATACGGAGCAGAGTGCTTCGCTATACGATCTTACTCGCAGGACCCAGGAAGAACAGAATATTCCTATCGTCGTTATCATCGACGAAGAGCACATGTTTGCCAGCAAACTCGCCAACAAGACAGAGAAAGTGTTGAAAAACATCAATCCAAAAGTTGAACTTCGTATCTCGGCAACCCCTGAGACAAAAGGTGATTTGGATGTGAAAATACCTAGAGAGGCTGTTGTTAGAGAAGGTATGATTAAACAGGGCGTGGTATTGAATCCAGCCTTGAACTTCACGGATCCGAATGGCTCTTTGAGCCAGCATCTGGTGAGTCTTGCATTGAAGAAGCGGGAAGAATTGGCAGAGGCTTATCGCAGAATAGGTGTTCGTATCAATCCTCTGCTGCTTATTGAGTTGCCTAATGATAAAGACAAGATGGATAAGGATGATGAAAGCATCAAGGAAGAGGTAATGCAATATTTGGACACCATCAAGAATATCAACGTCACCAATGGTAAGTTGGCAATATGGCTCAGCAACGAAAAGGAGAATCTGGATGGTATTGAGAAACCGGATAATCTGACCGAGGTGTTGCTCTTCAAGCAGGCCATCGCTTTGGGATGGGACTGTCCTCGTGCTACTGTGCTCCTCATCTTCCGAAAGATAGAGAGCTTCACCTTCACCGCTCAGACCGTGGGACGCATCCTCCGCATGCCAGAGCAGCATTTCTATGAAGATGACCGTCTGAATTGGGGCTATGTCTATACCAATCTCAGTAAAGACATCATCAAGATAGTAAAAGATGATATGGACTACATGACCAACATCCATGCCGTGCGCCGCGAGAACCTATGCAATGTGGTGCTACGCTCAGAATATTGTGAGAAACCAGCCATCGCCCGAAAGCGACTGGGACCAGATTTCAAGGGTGTGCTTGCCAGAGTGTTTGAGGATGTACTCTTAGTGAAGAATCGCCAGTTGTCTCTTTTCACAATAGATGACTTGGAGGGTAATGTGGATGATGAAGACACAGAGGATGTTGAGGCTGCGGAGAGCATTTATGCCCAAAACAGAAAGGCATGTGAGGACAAGATTACTTTCAAGGTGCGGAGCATCGGCATCGATTTGATAGAGGATGTCAGCATCACGGGCGAGACTGGTGAGACGCATGTGGACAAGAAGGCAAAATATGTCCGCACGATGCAGGAATTGAACAACTCCTACAATTCCTTCTGCGCCAAGTGTGTAGGGTCAAAGTTTGAAAAGGTGAGTGTCACGACACTGGCTTTTGCCCTGAAGGAATTAATGGAAGACCTGTTTGAACTCTTCGAGACGGATGCCGTAAAGGTGATTCTTTATCATGGTAACAAGGAGGTATTTGCTGATTTGATAGACCGTGCCTTGAATCGTTATCAGAAGATTCTAGAGGAACGTCAGAATCAGCAAAACGAAAAGTACTACAAGACGTATGACTGGGAGGTGCCTGTGGAACGACTCTATAGGGAAGAAAGCCATCGCGTCAAGAATGAGGTACGCGAACACGCTCTTTTGCCATTTGTAGAACTAAAGAATGTTTCTAAACCAGAGGAACGTTTCGAGTCGTTCTTAGAAAACAACAAGGAGTATATCGATTGGTGGTATAAGAATGGTGATGCTGGCAGGCAGCATTATGCCATCAGCTATGAAAACAAAACTGGTCACAAGTCGCTCTTTTACGTCGATTTCGTCATCCGCATGAAGAATGGACAGATATTCCTCTTCGACACCAAAAGTGCGGGGAGCGACCCAGATGCCGTGGAGAAGCACAACGCCCTTATCGACTATATGGCAAGTGAGGAAAACATGGACAGACATTTGAAGGGTGGCATTATCATCGAGAGAAACAATAACTGGAAATATTGTCCGCTGAAGATAGACAACACTACTGACATCGTGGAGTGGGACAGTTTTTACCCTAAAGAGTACAAAAAATAAACTGTGAAACTATGGCAAAAGGTTTGGACGGAAAATTCTTGCACTATGGCATCCGAAAGGAAGACCTCGAACTGATTAGGACGCTCTGTGAGAAGCACGACATAGACTTTGACTGGATGAGCGAGGAGATACTTCGTAAGTATCATGCCGCCAAGGTCGAGAGAATAGAGATGAATGACGAGGAAACAGAGAAAATCATCGCCGAGGCAATAGCACTTGTCAAATAAAGGGAGGATGGATTATGATTATCAAGCGAATCAAGACCAAAAACTATAAGACTTATCTCAGCCTTGACCTCGATTTATCGGTGAAGCCAGACCAGCCTATCATTTTGATTGGTGGTATGAACGGTGGTGGTAAAACCACGCTGTTTGAGGCTATCTGCGGGGCACTCTATGGGTTGAAGATAAAGAACAAAGCGCATTTTCAGGAGTTGCTGAACAATGGAGCCATTGGCAAAGTGGAGCCCACCATCGTACTCGAACTAACCTTCGAGGGCATGGTGCTGGGACGAATGCAAGAATATCTGCTGCGTCGCACCTATAAGCTCAATCCTGCAGACAAGCCTGTAGAAAACGTGCTACTCAACATGGACGGCACTCCTTTCTCGTATGGCACGGCTACGCCACCACAGCAGCGCGCCATCAATGAGCAGCAGGTCAACAAAATCATCAAGGCTAATCTACCGCAGGAACTTAGCAAATATTTCCTCTTCGACGCCATGCAGTCGAGCGAACTCTTGAAGGAGAATGTTTTCGCCCAAATCATCAAGGACAATATCCAAAATGTGATGGGATTTAATAAATATCTCCAGATGAAGAATGCCGCAGAGCATCAGCAACAGGAGTGGGCAGCAAGAAGGCTGGAAGCACAGAAGGAGGCAGAAGAGTATAACGGACTTTGCGAGCAACGTAATCAGTTGGTGGAATTGCAGGAGGAAAACGCCAAATTGCAAGACGACAAATACAAGTATCTTACTTACATTCAGACGGAATATGACGCAGCCAAAGAAGGCGCTAAAGAATCTGCCGAAACTGAGAGAAAGATACAAGAACTGGAGGCGAGCGTAAAGGACACGCAGGAGTTATCGAAGCGATATAACACCCAGCTGAAACATGTGGTGGAAACTTTGGAGATCAATGTTTTCTTTCCAAAACTCGCACAGGGAATAACCAACGAGGTGAATGACATCATCCGACAAAAAGAGGCCCTGAAACAGGAGCGCGAGGGAGTGCTTTCTGTGGAACAGATGAGGGAGGTGACGACTAAGATACTTGGATATTTGAAGTCAAAGTACCTCTGTCCTGAGTCCGTGGAGGATGACGACGTAGTGGCATACCTCAAGAGTCAGCAAGAATCCCTACACCGCAAAGACAACTATGCCTTCATGGATGAAAGTGAACTGGAAGCTTTGAAAAATCTTCTGAATGCCAACGCCGTAAACGAATTCATCACCCTCAATGACAGCCGACATGACTTGGAAAAACGCCTGGAAAACTATGATAACCAACTGCGCCAAATCTCTTTGCTTCGCCGCAGCATGGTGAACGGCAATACTGAAATCATCAAGGCCTACGAGGAAGCAAGCCGAGAGCTCGAGTCTCTGAAGAAAGAAGCAGACAACAGAAAGGTGAGCATCAAGAAACTGGAACAGAAAATACACCAGTTTGATGTGCAGATACAACAAGAACCCGACGTAAAATATGACATGCTGGTGAAGTTGAAGCCTTTCTTTGAGGATGTAGCCGACACATTGCTTAGACGCAAGAAGGAGAAGATAGAAGAAGACATGAAAGAACAACTCAACAAACTCCTGATATCCTACAAAGGTTGCATCGCCAAGGTGGAACTGTCAGATCGTATGGAGAATTTCACCATTCGCCTCTACCACAAGGCCGGAAACGAAATATCGCTCAATCAACTCAACGCTGCCTCGAAGCAAATCTTTATTCAAGTGTTGCTGAAGGTACTTCGAAATCTGGGCGACTATAATCCTCCCGTGATGATAGACACGGTGATGGGCGTCTTGGATGAGGAGAGCCGCGATGTGCTGATGGAAGAATACTTCCCAGGACTTGCGGAACAAACCATCCTGCTATGCACCACTTCTGAAATCAGAAAGGACAAGGACTATTTGAAGCTGGAGCCATTTCTGTCGCGTTCCTATACCTTGGTAAGAGATGTGGAAAGGCAAAGTACCCATATAGAGGAAGGATACTTTGGTATATTGTGTAATGAATAAAGATAGCTGTCAACCATATTATGGAAGTAGCATTAGAGAACATACGACAGGCGGAGGGTATAGTAGAGGCTCTTGCGCCTTTGAAAGAAAAACTGGAGAAACGACTAAACCTTTCACGACAAGTGGAAGGTGAAAGATCCATCGTGCTGACCGTGAACAAGGTGATGAGAATCTGCCTGATAACCAGTCTGAGCCTTGCGGAGAAGAGAAGCATAGAGGGTCTGGGAGAGATTGCGCTATCAAAATCCTCCCAACGTATTATGCCCAGTTTCTTCACCAAAGACAACAAAAAATCACTATTCTCAGCGTTACTCAAACTGAGATACAAAGACTGTGAGGTGGATTGGCAAAACTCCAGCGTCGTTGGCCGCATTGTGGCGAAAGAAATCTATCGAGGAATCGCTTATCTTTCCGAGGATGACAACAATCTGAACGCTTTCTTCTTTGCTTCAAGTGACCGCCGACATGGCGGAAACAGCATTCCTGCTTTGGAGTTGTTGATAGGAGAATATGCCGAGGATATGGCTGCCAAACTCAATATCAACGGAAGTTCTGTCTCGAATGCTCAAATCTTAATAGCCGGTGCCACTGGGTCGGGCAAAACCAATCTATTAGCGGTATTGATCAATCAGTTTCGCACGCTCTCTACGGAGACACCTTATCCCGTCAACTTCCTCTTGTTTGACTACAAGGGCGAATTTTCCGACCCATCGAATGCCAATTGGCTTGTGCATTTCGATGTGGATAGAACATGCATACTCGACCCAATGGTTTCGCCATTGCCTTTCTCTCCGTTCAAAGATTTTTCGGGCAGAACCATCAACGAAATCAATCTCTATTCCTCAGAAATGGCTGACGCTCTCTGTGCCGTAGATCGTGCTACAGTCAGCGCATCCATGAACAATCGGCTGAGTGAAGCCATTGTTGAGGCTTATAAGCAGACGACTGGAAAGCCGATCACCTTCGAGCTGATGTTGGAGAAATATCAGAACAGGATGCAAAACCCGGATAAAGACGATAGCATCACTTCTATTTTAAAGCAATTGATACGCAATCATCTGTTCGCCTCGCAGGACAAGGTAAATTTGGTGGATGAATGCTTCATCGTAAAGATGGATGCTTTTCCAAAAGAGGGCCCAATAGCCAAGGCTATCGTCTATTTCGTCATTTCGAAACTTAACAACATCTACGAGCAGTTGCCGAAACAGGCTGTAAACGAGGACTATGTGCAGATTCGGCATTTCACTATCATTGATGAGGCTCACTATATGCTGGACTTCGATAATCAGCCACTTCGAAACCTGATAGCCGTAGGTAGAAACAAAGGGTTGAGCATCATCTTTGCCACTCAAAACATGGATAGCTACAAGAGTAAGTTCTTTGACTTCTACGCCAATGCGCAGTATCCGCTCATCATGAAACAACAAACGATCTCGGATGGTATCATCAAAGATCTATTTGGTGTGTCAGGCAAGGAATTCCTGGAAATAAAATCCGCGATAGCGGGCTTGCAAAAGGGAGAGTTGATTATCAAAGATAGTACGATGATTACCCTTGGGTTGGGCGGCAAACCGTATAAGAAGATTAAGGTGACCCATTTGATTTGACACACCCCGGCAAACAACACTAAGCTCCTCAGATGCAACTATCAGCGTTGACCCTTCGGGCTCTAATGGCATATACGACGGTAGAGGTGGAAATTCTGTAGTCTTGTCAAGATAATGTGTAGACTTGCAGCATTTGCAATACAGCAGATGTAGCAAGTCTATTTTTGTAATACCATTAAAGTTAGTATCAATGCGTTTAACCCTGTTCAAGTATTTTCTTGTCTGTCAAGAAATCCAACAGTCCAACAGTCAACACTCCAAGTTCGTCCTCCTTGCGATGAATGTCATCACCAACAATGACAATCTTACGAAAGTGGTCATTGATTGACAATAATGGGCGACGTTCTTGCTGTTCCTTTTCTGGCGTAGGCATGTGAAAAGCCGACTGGATATACACTCTGTATGGAGGGCGGTTCACCACAAAGTCTACCTCCAACTGTTTTCTGACAAACTTACCGTTCTCATCCTTGCCACCAAGTTCAACCAATCCTACATCCACATTATATCCTCGACTGCGAAGCTCATTATAGATAATGTTTTCCATAATGTGCGTTTCTTCTTGCTGTCGATAGTTGAGAATGGCTGCACGTATGCCGATGTCTGCGAAGTAGTATTTCGTCTCGGTACCAATATATTTTCTGCCTTTCACATCATAGCGCAAGGCTTCTTCTATCAAGAAAGAATCTTTCAAATAGTCAATGTATTGTTTTATAGTATCTCTTTTTATGGTTACCCCTTGTACAGATTGAAAGGTATTGGCTATTCTCGTTGGATTGGTTGACGAACCAATGCCCGAGGCTATTACACGCACCAATTCCTTCATCCCTTCAGGATTACGCAGATGGTTGCGCTCAATTACGTCACGCAGATAGGTCGTTTCATACAGACCACGCAAATAGTCTGTTTTCTTTTCTTCCGTTTCAAGCAAAGCCACCTGTGGTAGTCCTCCAAAAGTATAGTAATCCAACCAAGCTTTGCGTATATCTCCACCAATACCATTAAAGTATTCGTCAAAGGTGAGAGGCCAGATGCGTATCTCGTCTCCTCTGCCTCGGAACTCAGTCACAACATCACTTGACAGGAAACGAGAGTTTGAACCTGACACATACACATCTACATTCCTCATGTGTGTCAAACTAAGAATAACCTCCACAAATTCTTCTACAAGTTGTACCTCGTCCAAGACTATATAATAAGGTTTGCCATCATCCACAACCTTTGAATCTATATAGTCGAGCAAGGCATCAGGCTTCCTCAACCGTCTGTTTCGGAAATCATCAAGTTGTATTTCGATGATGTGACTATCAGTCGCCCCATGTTCCAACAACCAGTTATGCCAGATTCAAATAGCAGGAATGACTTCCCACATCGTCTGACACCTGTTATAATCTTCACAAGACCGTTTCCACGTCCTGCGATAAGTTCATCCAAGTATTTCTTACGTTCAAATATCATATTAGAGTACTATTTTTGATATTGGTATCATATTTTACACCGTAAAGATAGCGTTTTTATCTCGAAATACAGCATAACCAATGAAAAAACTGCGTTTAAGAAGTATAAAAATGTGATAAAACAGTATGATAGGCTACATTTCTATTGATTCTTATAGAAGAAAGGGGATGATTGGCAATCACATCCTTTAAGGGAAGTCGTTTCAACCATACCCCTCTAAAATATCATTGGATAACTTTTGGATGCCTTCATTCATCATCTGTGATGGCATAAATTCCTTCATGCAGTCTACAATGGTGTTGAGCATCCGCTCTTTGATACAGTCTTCCCTGATGTATAGGGGTATGCAGCTGGCGTTTGCCGGAGCCGTCGTCTGCGTCATGCTGACCTTGCCGTTATACAGACGGTTAAGATAAATAATGACTTAAGCGAAGAGCAAATAAAAAAACAAAGGCATTGACAAGCCGTCACGAGCTGTCAATGCCCATCTGATCCGATTGTGATTTATTCAAAAAAAAGACTGTTTCCTCGTTTCTTATCTCAGTTTCTGATAGCCGTAGGATGCATTATCGCCCAACTGCTCTTCGATGCGGATAAGCTGATTGTACTTTGCCATACGGTCGGTACGGCTCATAGAACCTGTCTTGATCTGACCAGAGTTGGTTGCCACAGCGATGTCAGCGATTGTGGTATCCTCGGTTTCACCGGAACGATGTGAAGTAACGGTTGTGTAACCATGACGATGAGCCATCTCTATAGCATCCAACGTCTCGGTGAGCGAACCAATCTGGTTCACCTTGATAAGGATAGAGTTAGCCGCTCCCATCTTGATGCCCTTCTCCAGGAACTTCACGTTCGTAACAAAGAGGTCGTCGCCAACCAGCTGGCAACGGTCACCGATGGCAGCTGTAAGCTTCACCCAGTTGTCCCAATCGTTCTCGTCAAGACCGTCCTCGATGGAATCGATAGGATATTTGGTGATCAGTTCTTCCAAGAACTTTATTTGCTCTTCAGCTGTGAGTTTCTTGCCGTTAGGATCCTTCTTCTTGCCATCCTTCAGCTGGCGATAATCGTAATACCACTCACCATTCTCCTGAACAGCAAACTCGCTGGCAGCGCAGTCCATTGCAATCTTCACATCCTTTCCCGGCTCATAACCGGCATCCTTGATTGCCTGACAGATGCTCTCAAGCGCATCCTCTATGCCGTTGAGTGCAGGGGCGAAACCACCCTCGTCGCCGACAGCTGTGGAAAGTCCGCGGCTCTTCAGGAGCTTTGCCAAGGCATGGAACACTTCGGCACCCATACGGATGGCCTCCTTCTCTGTAGGAGCCCCCACCGGACGAATCATGAACTCCTGGAAAGCAATCGGCGCATCAGAGTGAGCACCACCATTGATGATGTTCATCATAGGAACGGGAAGTGTGTAAGTGTTGCAGCCACCGATGTAGCGATACAACGGGATGCGGAGATACTCGGCAGCAGCATGAGCCACTGCAAGCGATACGCCAAGAATGGCATTCGCACCCAAGTTTGATTTTGTCTTGGTGCCATCCAGCTCCAACATCTTATGGTCGATAGCACGCTGCTCTAAGGCTGAGAATCCAACCAAAGCCGGTGCAATTACGTTATTCACATTCTCTACGGCCTTTAATACCCCCTTGCCACAATAGCGGCTCTTGTCGCCATCACGAAGCTCCAAAGCCTCGTTCTCACCTGTTGAGGCTCCAGACGGAACTGATGCACGGCCTACAACGCCAGACTTTAATGACACCTCAACCTCTACTGTAGGATTGCCACGAGAATCCAAGATTTCTCTTGCATGAACTTTTTCAATAATCATAATACAATAATACTTTTAACTTTATAAAACTATATTCAAAACCGCATGAACACAACATCGTGTCGCATAAATACGGTTTCTTATTCCGAGTGCAAAAATAGTAATCATAAGAAAAATTTCCAAATTCAAAGCATCCTAAAAAATAGGTAATTTTTTTAGCCACGCATTGTCTTTACAGTCTTATCCCATATTTACGGACGCCTTCATTCATCATCTGTGATGGCATATTTACCTTCCTTTTCCAGAATCTCTTCCAGAAATTCAGAAGCGTCAGCCACGCAAAGAGGGCATTCGCGAAGCACCTTTCCCGTACCCACACCTTTGAGCAATTTGCATTGTGTTGCACCGTTGCGCTGCTTGATTTTATCCATAATCTGTCTCATGCCCTTGACAGACTTCGCCTTGTCTTGAGTGGCAAGACCGAGTATGATGCCTGCGCCTACGATGGCTCCGCAAGTTCCCTCCATATTACCCATACCTGCAGCAAAGGCATTGCCAGCATTCTTAATGGTTTCTTCTTCCATGCCGGCGAAGTCGTGATAGGTGCAGAGCACAGCCTGTGTGCAATTATGCGAACCACAACGCTTCTTCTCAGCTGCTATTTCTTTTCTTGTTTCCATATTATTATCTCCTTGTTATTTTAATATTCGTTTTGATTTCGACTACAAAGATAATGCTTTTATTATAGATACAGAAAAGATATCAGCTATACATCAATAGATAATTTCTATCGTTAGAATATTTGGCGTGGTGAAAAATAATATATATCTTTGAGAAGTGAAACTTACACAAGATAAGATATGGAAGAAAAAATGTATTCATATAAGTATCCGCACCCCGCTGTGACAACCGACTGTGTTATCTTCGGATTTGACGGCGCAAAGCTTAAGGTTCTGCTGATTGAACGAGGAAACGAACCATATAAAGGACTATGGGCGTTTCCTGGTGGCTTCCTGAATATGGACGAAAGCGCCGAGCAAGGTGCAAGGCGTGAACTGGTGGAAGAAACGGGAATGGTGGCTGGATACATGGAGCAGTTTCATGCCTTCACTGATCCTGACCGCGATCCTCGCGAACGAGTAATCACAATAGCCTACTACGCCCTGTGCAATATTCAGGAAGTAAAGGGTGGCGATGATGCTGCAAAGGCTCAGTGGTTCAGCATCGACGAGATACCGCAGCTGGCGTTCGACCACGACTGCATGCTGCATCTTGCTCTTTCGGCGCTGCGCGAGAGACTTCATTTCCGACCCATCAGCCAACTGCTGCCCGAGAAATTCACAAAGGAAGAACAGCAACTGCTCTACGAGGCAATAATGGACGTAAAGCTCGACAGCCCCAACTTTGCCAAGAGATAGATCTGATACAAAAATGAGACATGAGACTATAGACGGATTCAGATAGTTCGTGAACAAGTTCAGTAAGTTCAGAGAAACAACTACCGATACTACAGAAACTATTTTCAAAATAACATGTTGTTCAGAAACAATATAAGGTCAAACAGAGACTGTCCACATGCAAAATCCTGCCATTTTATTTTGTGGTTTCAGTCATTTGTACTAACTTTGCAAAGTTAATATACAATATCTCGGGGTTGACTGGATTTGACAAGAAGCTACGCCTACTATTATTCAATGAAATTGAAAAGATAGAGATCGCTGTGCGTTACGCTATCGTCAACTTTGGAACTGAAATGACAGGTAACTCTTTTTGGATGACTGATGCCAACAATTTCTCAAATCCGTCCAAGTTCAATCGCTCTATACGTCTTATAGAAGATGAACTGAACCATACAAAAGATGATTTCATCAACCATTTCAAAGAGACATATACCAATCAGTACCCACCTTCATGGATGCCTACCGAGATATTGCCATTTGGGGTAATCACCAATGTTTATTCTAACATCAAGAATAAGAAGATAAAGAAGCGTATTGCACAGTCATTTGGCTTGCAAGTTGCACCTTTTGAATCTTGGCTTACCATTATCACTGTAACAAGAAACTCATGTTGTCATCATGCACGTGTATGGAATAGGGTATTCTCTATTCGTGCTACCATGCCAATTAGAATGTCACGTTCTTGGATTACCTTGCCGACAGATCCATTGAAAGTGTACTTTGATATGTGCATCATCAAGTACATTCTTGACATCATATCTCCAAATAACGATATGCTTGATAAGATGAACAGACTTTTTGCTACGTTTTCAGCAGGATTATCAGAAAAATCCTCTAAATGCGTGTGTTTCTCGATTTTTATTTGTATTTTTGCCATGCCGTTCAGAGTTCTGCTATGCCTGTTGTCGCGACACGAAGGTTAGTAAAAATCTGGCAAGGCAAAAGCACCCGAGCAACAAACAATTGCTTAGGCGCTTATAAACAACAAACATATAGTGTTGCAGAAACAAGGAATAATATTAGCCTATGCAATACCCGCTTATATCAGAATATCTCGCTGCCATTCAAGATGCTCACGACAATCTTGATAAGCTGAACCATTTAGTGCCCGTGCTGGACAAACATGACGAGCCGTATCGTAGCAGCGGTGCGTTTGCCGTCGTGTTCAAGATGAAGGACGAGCAGACTGGGAAGTACTATGCCCTGAAATGTTTCACCGAGGAGCAGGAAGGACGCGCGGAGGCATACCGCCAGATAGCAGAGGAATTGGAATTTGTCGATTCGCCTTATATTACTTCCGTGAAATACCTGGAGAAGGAACTGTTTGTTGACAGCAATTGTGAAGACGACGAGTTCCCCGTGCTGCTGATGGATTGGATTGAGGGCGAAACAATGGAGACGTACATTGCCGAAAACTATACTGACAGCTATGAAATGTCGATGCTCTGTTACCGTTTCTGCAAGATGGCTGCTTGGCTTCGATCGCAGTCTTTTGCCCATGGCGACATCAAGCCTGACAATATCATGGTGCGTCCGGATGGGACGCTCACCCTCGTTGATTACGACGGCATGTTTGTGCCAGCGATGAAAGGTCAGAAGTCGCCGACTATCGGCACCAAGGACTTCTCGCATCCCCTTCGCACCATTGACGACTTCGACGAAACCATCGATGATTTTTCCTTGGCCTCCATTGCCCTCTCGCTCAAAGCTATCTCTCTTGATTCGTCCCTGCTTCAGACCTACGGAGCATCCGACCGTCTTCTTTTCTCTGCCACCGATTATCTCGATTTGAGCAAGAGTAAGATCTTCGCTACCCTGCAAGGTTTATTGGCAGACGTGGAGACAAGAACCCTTCTGTCGATGTTCCTATTAGCCAGCGCCCAAAAAGACTTGTCTATGTGCTCCTTCCGATTGTTTGGTTTGCAGAAGCCAAAGGAAAAGGAAGTGTGGAGTACAGAGGTTACCGAAGAGGATCTTAAAAATGCTGTAGAGGATGAGTTTGGCGTAAAATATAGTAAGGATTGGAAGAGATTGCTTAAAGCTCCAATTGGATTAAAAGGTAAATATTCAATTAGAGAAGGAGTAAAGGTTGTTGGAAACGATGCTTTTCAAGGGTGCGGTTTTCTAACTAACATTGATTTACCCGAAAGTTTGACAAGCATTGGAAGAAACGCTTTTTGGGGTTGTGATTCACTCACAAGCATCATCATTCCGAATGGTGTGACAAGCATTGGTGATTATGCTTTTTATACAAGTAATTCTCTTATAAGTATTACAATTCCAAGCAGTGTAATTGCTATTGGTATGAATCCTTTTCGTGGATGCCATGCTGATTTGAAGAACGAGTCAAAAGCGTTCATATATGAACACAATGTCTTATTTGACAGAGATAAGACAGCCATTATTTCGTATAGAGCTAAAGAAGCAAACTATGTCATTCCTGACAGCGTGATAAGTATTGGAGATTTCGCTTTTTCAGAGTGCAATTCTCTCACAAGCATCATTATTCCAGACAGTGTAACAAGTATTGGGTATAGCACTTTTGGATATTGTATTTAGACCCTTATAACTAACTATAACTTACCATGAATAACTAAATGTAAAGCCTTGATTTTCAATACTCTTTGATTTTTAACACTTTCTGAGTGCTTTTTGGCAGTTCCCGATTTTCCACATATTTTTGCAGCGTATTTCTACCGTGGAGAATTTGCGGAGCTTTTATTTTGTCATATCGTGAACGTAGTTGACAAGGGTTTACGAGTGGTTACAATGGAGGACAGATTTGAAGCTGATAGGCAAAAAGCGTTATATCGTGGACTGGGTTGACAAAGGTTGTCAATGGTTCACTTCCGTTTACTCCATCGGTGGAATACTCAAAGTATGTAGAACATAGCAATATCAAAGAGTATGAGACCGACAAGAAAATGTGAATTTTGTGGCAAAACATTCGTGCCAAGAAGCGGTATGCAGAAATACTGTTCCGAGGAATGTCAGGCAGAGGCAAAACGTCTTAGGAAGAAAAGACAGCAGGACTTGATTAACGGTATTGAGCCAATCATGGATCTGCAACATCAGGAGTATCTTACCTTCTCCAAAGCAGCCACTCTGATGGGATGCACCCGACAGTATATCTACAAACTTGTGGCTAACGGCAAGTTGAAGGCATCAAGATTGAGCAGCAGAATGGCATTCGTAAGAAAGGCTGATATAGAGAAGATGTTTGAGGGTAATCCCTACAAGCGTGTGGTTCCTGCCAGCAAGAGCAAGCCCGGTAAGAAGGCAAAAACAGAAAAGCCAACACAAAACATGGAATCAACAAAAGGGAAAGAGGAGAATGAGGTGCTTGACTATTATTCGGGTGAAGAAGTGATGTCCATTTATAAGGTCAAGAAGTCTTGGCTCTATACATCCGCCAAGCGCAACCAGATACCGATGTGCCGTATCGCTGGCAAGAACTATTACAGCAAACGACATATTGATGAGTTCTTCGGAACTGCCGTTGACCTCAACAGCATCACGGTATGGGTGACAGCTGATGACGTGGAGGATGCTTTCAGCATGAGCAAGTCAGCACTCAGGGCATACACCTACCGCCATAAGATACCGACCAAACGAGAGTATGGTCGTACCTATTATTCCAAGGAACATCTTGAAGAATTGCGCAGGACTGACCTCATGAGCGATGATAGCTATTATACCACAGAACAAGTGCAGCAATTGTATGGTCTGACAAGTGCCAATATCTGCCATATTGTGAGAGTTCACCATATCAGCAAGGTAAAAGTGGGTGTAAAAAATCTGCTTTTGAAGACGGATGTGGAGCGAGCAATGGCAGAAAGGGCAGCCAAAGGACTGTGATTTCAAATGATTTCAGCATTATCCATCAGTTACTATGAATAATTGGAGTCACGGAGATTTCATTCCGTTATTTTGCAGCCGTGAAGAGACACTTCACCACGAATAATCATCAATAATACATATCAGTTATGAGCAACATTTGCAAGACCGTATCATTGCGTACACGCAAAATCAAGGACGGACGCATGCTGTCCTATTATCTTGACTATTATCCAGGCTATCGTGACGAGAGCACGATGAAAGTCATCCGCCATGAGTCGCTTGGCATCTACATCTATGCCAAGCCGAAGAACCAGACGGAACAGAAGTACAACCTCAACCTTACGGCAAGAGCCGAGGCGATACGCTGCCGTCGCTTTGAGGCTATCGTCAACGAGCGTTATGATTTCTTCGACAAGGAGAAGATGAAAGGAGATTTCCTCGCCTACTTCAAGAGACTGGCAGACAAGAAAAACTCCAAGTGGCAGCACGTCTATATACACTTTCGTACCTTCACGCAAGGCAAGTGTACCTTCGGGGAGATAAACGTGGACTTGTGCAACAGGTTTCGTGAGTATCTGCTGACAGCACCACAGGGACTGCATAAGAACAGAAAGCTACATATCAACTCAGCAGCCAACTACTGGTCAACTTTCCGTGCTTCAATCCACACTGCCTATCGTGACCGCAAGATAAAGGAGAACCCGAACGGTTTCTTGGAGCGTATCGAGACAATCCCGACTGACAAGGAGCATCTTTCACAAGACGAGGTTATCCGCTTGGCATCCACACCATGCTCTGCTCCTGCCTTGAAGCGAGCCTTCCTGTTCTCTTGCCTAACGGCTTTGAGAAAGAGCGACATCAAGAAGCTCACTTGGGAAGAAATACAGCCATACGGCAGCGATGGTGTGATGTATGTCACTACGCGAATGCAGAAGACAAAAGACATCGTGCATAACCCAATCAGTGAGGAAGCCTTGGAACTGATAGGCTATTCACCGGATAAACGTGGCAAGGTGTTCCCTGATTTCAAAGACTCCATGACACAGGCACCGCTGAAAAATTGGCTGAAAGATGCAGGGATTACCAAGCATATCTCCTATCATTGCTCACGCCACAGTTTTGCCTGTCTCCAGCTCGATGCAGGAACCAGTATTGCCGTAGTGCAGCGTTATCTCGGTCACAAGAATGTGGCAACAACAGAAGTGTATGCCAAGATTTCCGATGCTCAGAAACGTGCTTCGGTTGGCTGTATCACCTTGAAGAAGTAACCATTTGACAATAACACGCAGAAAAGGACTGTTGGAATGATAGTGTTCCAATAGTCCTTTTCTCGTTTTGTTGGTTCTATTTGCTGTCGTGGATAGAACCAATTCGACAAATACATCCTAATTTCTATAGATATTGAAGAGGAACTGCAAATTTCCTTTCTCTTTGCCCTTACCTTTGTAGTCAGCAATTAGCAGCAACTGACGCTAACGAGCAGTTTCAAGTATGATTCAGAGTATGATATCATATTAGAACGCTAATAAAGCGTAAAAGAAAGAGTGCCAGAGAACGTAAATGCGGCTTTTACATGCTTCTGCATCTAACTTTGTGGAAGTTTTTGAACGAATAACAATAAAACGAATACAATAATGACAGTAAACAAGACAACTTCAGATTGTACCATCTACGCTTTTGTTGGTACAGCAATTCTCGCCATCTCTCTTGTCGTGGCGATGTATGTAGGCAATGACTTCCACCAAAGTCTGTTTGTCGAGTCAATCATCTTTGTAGGAAGCAATATCCTGCTTTGGGCGATATTCATTTCCATGGTGAATTATCCCTATGAACTGATGACCATTGGTAGCAACAGCAAGACAAAGAAAAACGTGGTAGAAGCAGAGCCAGCAACAGAACAAGAACAGCCAATGCAAACCTTACCACAAACACAGTATGTAAAATACAGCCATGAAGACTATGCCAAGTGTGTAGAGGCACAAGAAAAAGAAGCACAGGAGATAAAGGAAAAACGAACGAGAGCCGTACTTGACTATGTGCATCGTACCATGTCAAGGTTTCTGTATGAGGAAGATTTGTACAAGGTAATTGAGGCAGTCAAGGAATGGAGCAACGACACCAACTATACCCCGATAGCAATAAACCGTTTCAAGGAGACGGTTGAGAATATTCCTTTAAGACACTTCGTGTGGAATATCGCAGAACGTTTGGGTAAACGTGATTACACAATGGCAATGCGAATAGCCTTTGTCAAGGCTTTATTTCCAAAGCCGTTTGAAGGCTTGGACTACAGCACATTGAAGAACCTGAAAGCACCATGTTCCAATGATGTCATTCCTATTGATGAGCCTGTCAATGGTGGATACGATTTCCATGATGTTACAGAGAAAACTTCCGAATAATCCCCATTGTTAGAGTTATTCCTTCGTGAATGACAAATGACTGTCACGAACCTCAGTAACGGAAGCATCATTCTGTTCCTTTGCACCAGTTATTAACAAAGTATCAGAATGAATAAGGAATTAACTTTCAACGACCTTCCAATGGTCGTTGCCCAGCTTCGGAATGAAGTGGTGGGCATGAAGCAGATGATCGTCAGTCTGCAATCACAGAACAAGCCACACAAGGCTAATACGCACATACCTATGAGTGTGGAGGAAGCATCGGCATACCTGAAAATGCCGATGGCTACCCTCTACATGAAACTTGGAAACGGCAGCATTCCTGCCACCAAGCCGGGCAAGCGTTACTGCCTTTATCAGGATGAACTAGACAAGTGGCTGGAGACTAACCGCAAGAATCCTGTACCTCTTACGGCAGATGAGGAGAATGCAGCCATTCTTGCAGGAAACAAGCGCAAGCCGAAACCCCAAAACTGGTAATGTCATGGATGCGCTTGAAATTTGTAACAAGCTACGCTCGGAGGCTTCGGGCGTAGCCACTTCTGGCATTCCGCTTGACGTATTCCCCCAGAAGATGCAGCAGATGATTCTTGATTTGGCAAGGACGGAAAACTATTCCATTGAGTTTACCGCTACTTCCCTTATATCCGCTATGGCAGCAGCCGTCGGCAACTCCTGCTATATCCGGATTAAAGGCAATTGGATTACTTCACCTATCCTATATGTCATTCTTGTTGGCAGACCAGGAGTCGGCAAGACGCCACCATTGAACTTTGCCTACAAGCCGTTGCACGACATTGATACAGAGGAGCACCATAAGTTCAAGGCTCTAAAGAATGAGTATGCAGCCATTGTGGAGAGGAACAAGGGCAAAAAACGGACGGAATGGGAATCGTTACCTCCTGTACCAGTCCTGCATAAGAATATCATGAATGACTTCACGCCAGAGATTCTTATGCGCAATCACGATGCCAACCTCAGAGGTGTGGCAGTTGTGGTGGATGAGATAATGGGGCTGTTCAACACCATCAACCGATACAACAACAGTTCTTTTGTACAACAGATGCTGTCGGCTCACAATGGCTTGCCAGTAGATGTATCTCGTTGTAATCTTGATTGTCCTTTACGCATTGACTATCCTTGCATACAGATTGTAGGAACTATCCAGACTGGTATTGTGCATGAACTTTATGATATGGGATTCAAGAAGAATGGTTTTCTTGACCGTTTTCTGATCACATGCCCAAAAGGTTTGAAGATTGCTCCTTGGGTTAAGGTTCCAAAACAAGATGCTGCAATCATTGAAAGACCATTCCGTGTATGGAAAGAGATCATAGACAAGGCTGTGGCTCTTCCTTTTACGGAAGGCATCTTCAATGTTCTTGACTTCTCTGATGAAGCCATTGACATATTCTATGATTGGCAGAATGAGGACATAGAACGGCAGAATGCCATTACGGATGAAAAAATGATAGACTCACGTGCTGCAAAAGTTCCTTTGAACACTGCTCGACTTGCCTTGATATTCCAACTGTTCCGATGGGCTTGTGATGAGTCTCACAAGGATTTTGTTGATGCGGAGTCCGTGAATGCAGCCATACGGATGAGCGATTACTTTGAGAAGTCATACAAAAGGATGGATGACCTCGTTTTAACCGAGGCTACCGACCCTGTGAAAAAACAGGTACTTGACTCGTTGGGAAACAAGTTCGTAACTGCTGAAGCAGTAAAGGCTGGAGCGGATTTCGGTTTTGCAAGACGTACTGTCATGTATATGCTCAAAGACTTCTGTCAGAGAAACTTTATCATCAAAGACAAGCAAGGCAATTATGAGAAAGTTCAGAAGTAGAACCACCACCTTGCACCGTTTGCACTTTGCACTTCTTGCACTCTTGCACAAAAGAAGCTGCATTTTGTGCCAAACAAGTGCAAAAGTGCAGAAAGTGCAAGGTGCAATAAGTGCAGAGCCTTATGAGTGAGTATAGATTCCATCTACAGAAATACAAGCTGGGCAACCGATATGCTTGCCCTCAATGTGGGCGTAAGCGTTGCTTTGCAAGATATATTGACGAGCAAGGACAGATTGTATTCCCTGACAATGTGGGGCGTTGTGACCATGAACAGAGTTGTGGCTACCATTATTCTCCATCTGATTATTTCAAGGACAATCCCGATGCCAACTGCAATGATGATTGGAGATATAAAACACCAATCAAAGAGTGCAGGAAAGAGAAACCTCTTCCAACTTTCATTGAAAATAAGTTGATGGAGCAAACACTGCATGGCTATTCTGTCAATCCTTTGTACCGATACATTTCAACGGTCTTTGGCAAAGAGGAGACAGAACGGCTGTTTGCCTTGTACAAGGTCGGCACTTCAAAGAAATGGGGCGGTTCAACTATCTTCTGGCAGATAGATGTCAATGGGAATGTGCGCACTGGCAAGATAATGAAGTATGATGACAAGACTGGACACCGCATCAAGGAACCTCACAGCCTGGTGACTTGGGTACACTCGGAACTGAAACTGCCAGACTTTACACTTCGGCAGTGCTTCTTTGGCGAACATCTGTTGACAGATAAAACCACGACCAAGACAATAGCCATCGTGGAGAGCGAAAAGACAGCCATCATTGCCACCCACTTCATATCTGATTTCGTATGGTTGGCTACAGGAGGCATGAACGGATGTTTCAATAAAGATGCAGTCGAGGTCCTAAACGGTCGGGAGGTTGTTTTGGTTCCAGACCTTGGGGCAACGGATAAGTGGAAAAGCAAACTTCCGTTGCTGCAATCAATATGCAAGCAAGTACTTGTCAGCAACATCTTGGAAGACAATGCCACCGATGAACAAAAGACCAAAGGTCTTGACATTGCCGACTTCCTGCTGATGACGGAAACACCGCAGATGGCGTTACAAAGGCTGATAAAGCAACATCTGCCACTCCAACATCTGATAGACAGTCTTGGATTGGTGTTGGTGGAAGAGTCATAGCAGAGTGGGTAAGGATCTGCGAGCACGCTTGCGTGACGGACTTTCACAAAAGTCCTAAACATAATAGGGACTTTTAGATTCACTTGCTGACGCTGTTCACTTAAAAAGTCCTTCTATTATGCTCAGGCTCCGCCCGAGACCTGTCTCCAATTATACAAGAACTACGTTACAAGCTCAAACAAGATTCTTATGGAAAGAAACATACCACGTGCCGCCATCCATGTAGGCACAGACAAGAAATCGTTCTCGTCCCAAGTGGGCAACGAGGCGGAACGCAGAGGTTGGGACGAGAAACGTTACAAACTAAAAAACGCGGACATAGACAAAAACAACCATTATAACTACTCACGCAAGAGACTCAACTTTGAGATAGTCAAGGATGGAAAGATAGCGCCTCTTGGTTCCCTGTCGGTGCCGTTGCATGAACGCTTGCAGCATAGACTTGATGAACTTGGCTTCAAGCCGTATATGGATGCCAAGCGTCCCGACCAAGTTTCAAGGAACAGTCCGAACTGCACTGTCGGCATCATCTTCAGTGGTGACCATGATGTGCTTAACAGGCTTGCCTTTGGTGAACAGAAACTCAACACGTCAGATCCAAATGCTGACCACAACAAGGTGACATTACAAAAAGGCATCTATGACTGGGCATTGGACACCTACCGCTTTGCATGTGAGAAATGGGGAGAAGAGAATGTCATCGGCTTTGATGTGCATTGTGACGAGACAAGCATCCATGCCCATGTGCAGACCGTGCCTGTGGAGCAAGTCAAGAAGCGGGGGCGCATCGGGAGCAAGTACATTCACAAGGATAATCAAGAAAAGGTTCTCTCAACAAAGGAATGGAGAGCACTTCCAAAAGAAGAACGTGGCAACTACACAAAATCGGAAGCGGCAAAGGGTGTTGTTGAAAGGGTCTCTTATGCCAAAGTGTGGGGAGAGCGAGCAAAGGACAAATCACAATACCTTTCCCAACTGCATACTGACTATTACAACAAGGTAGGGCATAAGTATGGCTTGGCAAGAGGCTTCTCCTATGATGAACTTTCAGAGGAAGAAAAGCGAGGACGCAAGCATAAGAACAAGGTGGTGCTTGAAGCTGAACGTCAGGCGAAAGTCGCTCTTGACAAAGTGGAGAAATATGCTGTACTTGCCCTGATCGACAAGAAGGAGCTGACCATTCCTTTTCTCAACATCAAGGCTCCAGTTCAAGAAGCAATGAATGCCGTAAAGAAAGAACTTGCCATTCCGATTCCTACGCTTATAGGACAAAAGACATGGCGTGAGGAGCGTGTGGCTAATATCTACGCAGCTATCAAGGCTCTTGTAGCAGCCATTAATGCAGAACGTGACAAGCAGAATGAAGATGTACGCAAGTCTGTCAACAAGACATACACTTACTATATGCAGAATCTCAATAAGCAGATAGAGGAGAACAAGTCGCTTCGTGCCGAGAATGATGCGCTAAAGACAGAAAACGACAAAGTCAAACAACACATCTCTCAACTTGACGAGAAGGCTGTGGAGCGAGTGACTACTCAACTTGTCTGTGCGAAGGAAGAACTCGCCAGTGCCAAAAGTTATAATACTACACTTTTTGAAATGTACAATGATTTGAAGGCTCGTTGGAATGCCATTTGGCAAGAGCCAGAAATGACAGACGCATGGAGACGAGTGGAAGTACGCAAAGAAAGAGAAGCAAAAGAAAAGGCTCGGCAAGAAGCCGAAGCCAAACGTGAAAGCATGGCTCGGCAAAACAGATACATAGGAGTGCTTGACAAGTTCATCCATGAGGGGCATGAAGCTTTATCATCCTTTGCAAAAACAGACAGAGTCAACTTCAACGAGAAAGAATCGGCTTTCATATACTATGGCATTATGGCATCTGCTGTAAAGCATAACATTGGATTGGACTCTAAAGCCAGTATAGAATCGGCAGCAAAAAGTTTCTTATCTGGTATGTCGTGGAAAGGTTTTACAGACTTCAAGCAAGAATGTGTTACTAATTGGACAAAACTATTCGCCACGAATGAAGTCCAATTCACAGACAACGCCATTGACAACTTTCTCGCTTTTGTTGACCATATGTCATGTAGTGCAGACACATACGTTTCGCTTGGTGGCTCCAATGGCTGCGCTGACCAACTTACGAATTGGGATGGAACGCAGAAAGTTGGATTGGGAGCACCTTTCAAAAGAAAGGCACAAAATTCATCAAGATGAACCAATCTCAATTTCTGTATTCCGTCGGATTTACACCAAGATTGTGTAATACATAACGGCTGAAATAAGCCGGTGACGAGAAATTGAACATATCGGAAATCTGCACGAACGACAACGATTTGTCGCGCAACAACCGTGAAATGTCGAGTGTGGTGTAGCGGTTTATCCAAAAGTTGGCTGCATAACCGCTCACCGCCTTCGATACCTCTGAGAGGTATTTGGAAGTTACACAGAGTTTGTCGGCATACCATGTAACCTCACGGTGACTGCGATACTCGCCGCTTTCGAGCAGCAAGAGGAAACGGTTCATCAGCGTGGCATATTGGGTTGACACATCACTCTCCTTGTATAACGTGGCATGGAAGTCGAAGAAATCGATAATCAGCGACTGCACCTTGTTCTGTATCATATCGTTGTAGAACTTATGCCCCGTCTGCAGCATACGGATTTGCAGATTGTCGAAGTTGCGCTTGCATTGCTCAAACTGAGTGGGATTGAGGTGCATGATGGGGTTGAGAAACAGGGCAAGCTGTCCCTTCATGCCATAGTTGCTTTGCGGAGTAGCCAGTTCTATCAGTTTGGCTGATACGTACACTGTCGTGACACGGAAATCTTTCTCTGGCATTATTTTCTCCACCAGTTTGCCCCTGCGCACTATCATCAGGTCGCCTTGTTTCATTTCGAGTTCCATTCCATTGAACACAATTCGGCAAGAACCGCCAAGACAAAGGGCATGTCCCAAATATTCCTTATACGGATTCGTGCCTATGTCGTTTAGATTGTCTGCTATGACAATGTTTTGTTCCATATCAAGTTCCTTTTCTATTCCAATGCTCTTTTCTTAATAACGGGCAATAAAGCAAAATATTTTATGCCAACTCTTATTCTTCTTGCATTTTAAGAGTCTTTTATGCTCTCCAATACTTTCCTTAAAGGATTGGACGCACTCCTGCCGAGATTATTCTCCACAATGTCAAGCAAATCAGAGAGTTGCAGCCTTGTTATACCGATGTGAAGGCAGATGCTCATATGACCGAAAGCCATTGGCTCCACGTTGCCAACACCGGCTATAAATGAAACTGTGGCAAGTTCGCGCTCTTGATATGTAAGCAAATCGCGCTCGAAGATGTCGGCAAAGAGATGTTCTTTCAGGAATTTGTCGATTGTCGGTGCAAAGGCTCCATAGCCACTTTGAGGGTGCGAGGATTTTACGCCAGACAACTGTTCAAGAATTGCTGCTCCATGGTCGTATTTGTCGCCCTTGTCTTTTGTTTCCGTAGCAGTGCGGCCTTCCTCATCCACTATTCCATCTGCCTTTCGCTGGTCGAGCACTTGCATGAATGTCTGTATGGCACGTAGGCTGCGTGGAAAGCCACAATAGGCGTATGCCTGAACAAGAACTTCCTTTATCTCGTTCACGGTCATGCCAGCCTTCAGTCCTTTCGTCAAAGCCGATGGCAAATGCTCCAAGTCGCCACGTCCGGTATAGGACGCAATGGCGACAATAGCCTGCTGACGGGCGGTGAGCGTTGAAACGGCAATAAGGCTCTTGCTTACGGACTCCTTGTACTCTTTTTCACCCACGGGCTGTAGCCATACGGTTTCATTGTTTGTCATGTTAGGGCGCAAGGCAAGATGGGCAAACCATGAATCGGGAGCAGCTCCATGCCAATGGATGGTGCCTGGAGCAATTTCAACGATGTCGCCTGGATGCAACCTCCGTGCTGGCTTGCCTTTCTCTTGGTAATATCCTGTGCCTGCCGTTGCCACAAGCACTTGTCCGCCAGTGTGGTAGTGCCATGAATTGATGCATCCGGGCGCAAAAGTAACATTAACCATTGGCAGATGCAGACTGTCCTCTTTGCTGACCATAGATAGCCAAACATCTCCCGTAAAGTTGTTATTGCCAGGCAACTGCTGACCTAAAGCATAAGGCTGCTTGAATGTTTCCGCTGTCTGCCCTATTGCTGGAACAGCAAACAAAAGCGAAGACGCAGCGGATAATATTATGTTTTTTATGCGCATTGTGATTGTCTTAAAAAATGTTATTGCAAACCGTTTTCTACTAGCCAATTGTTCAGCAACTCGGCAAGTTGCTTGTTGTTCAAATCCTGCATCAGGAAATGCGTATTTCCGTGAATGCCAATCTTTGGAAGTTCCACCAAAGTAGCCTTGCCGCCATGCTTGTTGATGCAAGCCACAAACTTGCGAGCCATCTGCAAGCGTACTCGCCAGTTCTCATCGCCCAAGTTCTTACTCGGCTTCTCAGGGATGTAATCGCCAAAGTAAAGTACTATGGGGATTTGGGTGAGACGATTAAACATCTCGGATGATACAGGAATGCCTGCGCATCCACCTGTCAAACCATCAATTTTCTCTGGTACTTCACCCTCTGGGAACACAAAGCCACCAGGCTCGTATGCCGCTACCGCCTTCACGTTCTTGTTTTGCATAGCCACCATCCATCCAGGGAAACCACCTGCCGAATGGGTGACGAGCGCGTTCGCTCCTATCTTGTCGGCAAGCGCATTGATGCTTGGTACGTCTTGGCGATGGTCGCTGAGGTCTGGAGTCAACTCACGGAAAAACTGCGACACACTTGCCGAATCCGTTGGGAACTGCACCCCCTTATTCCAATTAGGATAGATGCCCATACGCCAGATGTCGAACCAGAACATCTCGTCTGCCAATGGCTTCACTTCCGTAGTTGCCGAAGTACGGCCAGCCCTGCCACGGCCGGGCAAGTCCATTACATAACTGCTCCAACCATGGCGAAGCATCAAGGTCGAGAAACCATCCCTGCCATCGGGTGTCATCTCCCAACACACCCCCGAACCGCCATAACCATGCACATAAACAAGAGGTGTTTGGTGGGCATTGGCAGGAATCTGATAATCCACAAAAGCATGGTTCACACGACTGCTTTGTCCTGTTTCCACTTGTGTCGCCCAACCAACGAACTTGCTGTTGTCGTAAGCACCTTTGTGCTGAATAACCGATCCACTGACAGAGAAATGGCCTTGTTTCTCGATGACCAAGTTTTGGGCTAAAACCATGTTTCCGCCCAAAAGCAAAAGTGATAATATAAGATGTCTCATACGCTCATATTTTTATAGTCTTTGTCCAAAGAATTCTGTCAGCTTATTTACCGCCAGTTCCACATATTCTGGCACATAATACATTTTGATGTGTGTAGCTCCGGGTATGAGGTACAGTTCCTTGTTCTTCGTGCCAGTAGCCTTAGAGTAACATTGCTCCGTCATGTAGAACGTGTCGGCAATGCTTCCTGCCATCATTAGCAAAGGTTGATTGATGAGATGCATGCCCTCGCTTGCGTCGAACGCCATCAAGTCCACCAAACTACTCTTGGTGTAACGAAACGTTGAGTTGGGATGAGCATAAGTCTGGAGGTAATAAGTGTATCCCTCACGATATAGGTCAAACGGCAACCGGGCGGCTTGCTCAGGTGTTACACTACTCATGTCGCCCACATACTCAGGTGCTTCGCCTTGCGCTTCTTTTTGGCGTGCGACACAAGCATCGGCAAGACGTTCCTGCACTTGGTTAATTTGCGAGTCGAGGAAGCCATTGCGACGCACCAGACCCGTATTGAACATACTCAATGTGGCGACAGCCTTAAAACGCTTGTCGGTTTGCGCTGCTTTCAACGTATATCCACCACCACCGCATATACCGAGAATGCCTATGCGCTGGGCATCCACACCAGGGTATTGCGCCAAGATATCAGCAGCCCGGTGTATGTCCTCAATGCGATTGGCAGGTTTGTCCGTGTTGCGTGGCTCACCCTCGCTGTCTCCCTGATAAGCGGCATCGAACGCAAGGCTTACATAACCGTTCTCTGCCATACGCTGACTGTACAGACCTGCCACCTGTTCCTTTACACCGCCATTTGGATGAGCCACTACGATGGCTGGATATTTCTTCGTCGCATCGTAATTGGCTGGAGTATAGACATTGGCTGCAATCTTCAATCCGCCCAGTTGGTAATAGATGCGGTGGATATTCACCTTGCCATGCTCATTTTTCGTTATGGCATTGTCGTAAACCAGTCCGAAAGGGTTGGCATTGGGACTCTTGATTGTATTGAATTCAACAGAAATGAAAGGTCCTACAACTTTCTTTTCTTGTTCTTTTTTTGCACTTGCTGTGCCACCCACAAACATGGAAAGGCACAAGACCATTATAAAAAATCTACTCATTCTCATACTCTTTATTATTGTTATTTGTGGTTCACCTTATATCTCAACCATACCACACCATTGTCTTTCTGCTGGACAGACAAAAATGTCAGACTTTGCCGACCAATGAGAGAATCAATCGTATTGTCGAAGATAGACACACTTGTTTTGTTGCAGTCGAGCCCAGGATAAACCACAAGGCTAAGTTCGTCTATAAGTCCATTGTTGAGCATAGTACCATTGAGCACACCGCCTCCTTGCAAAGATATTGACCGTATGCCAAATTCTTTGTTGATAGTTTCGAGTGCATTCTCCAACTTCATGATGTCTTCCACTACGATGTACGAAATGCCCATCTTGCGCAAATGTGCCAAATAGCGTGGCGTGGCGGTGGCTTGGTCAAGCACAGCTAACATATCGCAACCTCTCAACTGTGACGCGGTATAGATAATGTCTGCATCGGGGTCGAACGATATAAACATACGCTCTGATATGCGACTGCCTATATATACGCTCGTCTTGCCAATGGGTGTATCCTTCTCCGTATCCTTTACTTCTATGGGAAAAATGCAGGTCTTGTCATGAAAGATGTCACGCACCGTATTCTTTCCGAATGTCCATGCGTCTGTGCAAAGTGTTTTGCCGATGTCTGAATAGGTTTTCATTAGGTCAGTCTTGGGCATATCACCCGAAGGAGCCGTCCAACGCTCCATCTGTATGTGTCCGTCTACAGATGCCATAATATGGCAAATAACTTTTGGCTTCATAAGCATTCTGTTTTAATCGTATTTTTACCCATTTACTATCCTTGACCCTCCAAACACATCGCTCATTTCCATCGTGCTGAGAGCCTTGTCTATATTTGCCACCTCTTCAGCAGAAAGCATTATGTCGGCTGCACCGATATTTTCCTTCATGCGGCAAAGGCGGCGAGTACCGGGAATAGGCACTATCCAAGGTCGTTTGCACATCATCCATGCAAGCGATATTTGCGCAGGTGTGGCATGATGCGTCTCGGCAAGTTGGTTGAGCATTTCAAAGAGATACTTGTTCTGCGCGAAACTCTCCTTCTGATACTGTGGCATCACGGCACGGTAATCATACTCGGCGTCAAACTTCGACTCCGCGTTGTAGCACTCCGTGAGCAGTCCGTTGGCTAAAGGCGAGAACGCCGCGAAGCCAACGCCCAACTCCTCACATACGGGGAAAAGGCTCTCATGCCAGCGTGCCATCATCGAATAGCGGTTCTGTATGGCAGTCACGGGACACACCTTATGGGCACGGCGCAGATATTGCTCCGTGGCCTCGGAAATACCCCAATGCAGTATCTTTCCTTCTTTTATAAGGTCAGACATGATGTCGGCCACCACTTCCGGTTTCACATTCTTATCGATGCGGTGCTGATAGTAGAGGTCGATATGGTCGGTGCGCAGTCGGTGCAGCGAACCCTCCACTGAGCGGCGTATTGCCTCCGGTCGACTATCGGTTATGATGTCGTGGTTACTTGCAAGGTCTGGTCTGGCAAAACGAATACCGCACTTGGTCGCTATGACCACCTTGTCGCGAAACTCGTGCAAGGCCTCGCCCACCACCTCCTCGTTGTAGTTCGGGTTATCGGGCGTGCCATACAGTTCGGCGGTGTCGAAGAACGTGTAGCCCATGTCCACAGCCTCGGCAAGAAGTTCCACCATCTCATTCTTGTCGGCAGGCTTTCCGTAAGCGTGGCTCATGCCCATACATCCTAATCCCACAGCAGACACATGCAGTCCGCTCATTCCTAATGTTCTGAATTTCATGATTTCGTTTATTGTTATTTACATTCCTTCAAAAGTTCAAATATCTCGTTTCTTGACATCTGCTTGCAACAGCCTGGTGTGATGAAACAGGTGTCTGAGGCGGCACGCAACACGGCATCGTCGGTAATGCCTATTTCGCTCCAGTGGGTAGGCAAGCCTATCTCCTTGATGAAGGCTTCCAAGGCGGCTATGCCTTTCTCGGCTATTGTCCTTAGTTCTGCGGCATCGGCATTCCTATAGGTCACACTCTCCACATCACTTTTAACGCCCCATACCTCTTGCGCCATGCGTGCCAACTTTGCCGTGCCAGCATTGAGCAGATGTCGATAGAACGTTGGATGCAAGATTGCCAAACCCTGCCCATGGTTGCAGTCGGTATAGGCACCTACGGCATGTTCTATCATGTGGCATTGAAAGTCGGTCACTTTGCCCAATTTCAGCAGACCATTCTCTGCCATTGCCGAGTCCCACATCAGTTCGCCACGGGCAAAATCATCGTCAGGGTCGGCTATGATGGCATGAATGTTTTTGATGACGTTGCGCATCACCGCCTCGTTTACCTCGTCAGACACGTTGGTGCTCTGCGGTTTCCCCATATAGGTCTCCATGCAATGCGACAACGTGTCAAACGCTCCGCTGATGACCTGCTTCATGGGCAGCGTCTTGGTGAGGTCGCTGTCGAGAATGGCAAATGAGTGGAATGCTCCGAAGAGAGGTTGCTTGAGCTTCTTCTCCTCATTGGTGATGACCGCTCCATTGTTTTGCTCGGCACCTGTTCCCGAAGCTGTCACTACCGCACCCATCGGCACAAACTCCTTGGGCAGATTGTGACCTACATACCAGTCGTCCCAAGCATCCACATCCATCATGGCTTGCGAGGAAACGATCTTGCAGCAGTCGATGACCGAACCGCCACCAACGGCAAGGATGAAATCAATATGTTCGTCTCTCACAATCCTTGCGCCTTCCTGCACCTTGGCGTATGTAGGGTTGGGCATGATGCCGCCGAAATCCACGACCTCCTTGCCCGATTCCTCCAGCCACTGGCAAATCTTGTCGTAGAGACCTGTGCGTTTGATCGAACCTCCTCCGTAAGCCAAAAGTACTTGTTTGCCTACTTTTTTCATTTCCTCCTTCAGCGCATTTTCTGCGCATCCCTTGCCAAAGTGCTGGCGTACAGGATATTGATAGTTAAAGCTATTCATGATTATGACTTTATGTTTTTATCTCATTACAATCTTTTTATGTCCCTGTGCATTTCTTTCTATAGTAAGTAACATGGTGAAAACTATTCTGTTGAATCTCATCATTTATAGCAACAAATATCGGTGTCATTACTTTATCATGTTTATCTCTTTCAGCCACGACTCCACACCGCTTGTGTTGCTGCCACTCGTGCCATAGCCTGTAAGGTGGTTGGCTGTTGAGGTCAGACTGCTGAGTTTCTGCAAAGTGGCATCACGACCAGTCGAAGCGTAGGTGCAGAACGGAATGACCGTTTTGCCATTGAAACTATAATTCTCGCAGAACGTAGACATAATCATCGGGGCTGTCTGCCACCACACAGGACAACCGATAAACACATAATCGTATTGTGAGAAGTCGGCATTGGTTTCTTTCAAAGCCGGGCGTGCGTCGGTATCAAGTTCGTTGCGTGCCACGGTGTATGCCAACTCTTGGTAATTAGTGGTGTATGGGGTGGCAGGCTGAATCTCGTAGAGTGTGCCGCCAGTAAGCTGTGCTATGCGTGTGGCGACAGCGCGCGTGTTTCCTCCCCATGAGAAGTATGCCACAAGAATCTTGCTGCCGTCGGTCGGGGTTTCAGGATTGGCAACCGTTTCCTTGTTGTCGTTATCATCATCATTATTGTCGCTTGAGCAAGCGATGAAACCGATGGCTGCAATAGTCATTATAAAAGCAAATACTATCTTCTTCATAATCGTCAAAATTAATTGTTCTGTAAACTCTGATATATATATATACTATTTTGAGATATTAATGCCATTTGCCCTCTTTATATCCATCAACGAGATATGCTCGTTGCGATAGCGTGCTTCTGGGTTCTTTTCACCATTCGCAAGCAATGGGTCGTCATCTACTTTTGCAAATTTTATAGCTTTTTGAGGGCAATTCTGTATGCAAGCGAAACAAAACTCACAGTCGCCATCAGTCTTTACTCCATTGGACGTTAGCGAGTAGTTGCCACGAGGACAAACATCCGTACATACTCCACAGCCTATGCAGCGGTCAGTAACAACAAAATATTTCTCACTTCTCTTCAAGAAGCCCACCTCTGGGTCAAGTCCTGTGTAAGCCATGAATCCTGTGTGTTGGTCTCTTTCTTCCTGACTTACAGACTGCATCCAATGTTTCTGGCTATTAATGTCATTCTTTATTACCGCAAGGTTCTCAGGTATGTGCTTGTCCATTTTTACCTGCTCGTTCATGTCGAAGTTTGGCAACCAGTTGTCCACCATCATCAACGTACTTATGTAGCTGAACCGATAACCAGCCTTGCGCGTTATGCCATCAAGTATCTCCACGGCATTGCACTTGCGTGCGCCGAACGTGAGTATGGCAAACGTGTAGTCGGCCTTCAGTTTAGCCTTTTTCAGGAACTGACGCACCATATATGGTGGCATATGTCCGTATATTGGATATACAAGTCCTATTTCGTCGGCCTCAAAGTTGAGTTCCTTTTGCTTCATCAGTTGCGGTATGCTCAACAACTCGGTATTGTCATCGGCAAGCTGACGTGCAACGTAGAGACAGTTTCCGGTGCCTGTGAAATAGAAAATCAGACGGCTCATCTTTTCGTCCATATTCATAATGTTAAGTAGGTGTTCAAAATTATTTTATACGATCAGCAGGTGCTGTTTCCACATTGAAAGCACGTTCTCGGGCGCATCTGTTTCCTTCGTTCTCAGTCACATAGCCCGCTATGTTCCTTCCCCCGAAGAAAACAGCTGCATCCCGATAACGCACTTTCAATGTAAAACTCATTTCGAACACCTACTTATGCTATTAGACACGTTAATCGTCCATTTTCCAATTCAACACAAACTGCTCGGCTTGCTTGTAGTCCATATTGAAGAAACGCTTCTCCTTGTTCAGACTGCGCATCTGTGCCATCTCTTTGTCGGTCAGCGAGAAGTCGAACACGCTGATATTCTCCTTTATATAGTCGTGGCGCGTGGCTCCGGGAATGACAGAGAAACCTTCCTGTATATGCCAACGGATGATGACCTGAGCAGGAGTCTTGCCGTGCGCCTTGGCAATGGCTTGAATAGTAGGGTCTTTGAGCAATGCACCGTTTGACATCTCGCCGCCAAGCGGAAACCAGCACTCCATCTGTATGTTATACTTCTTTGCCATGTCCTGCCAGTATTTGCGCTGTGCGTAGGGATGAAGCTCTATCTGCATTACGGCGGGCTTTATCTCCGAATTGTCCACAATGGCGTGGAAAAGCGAATCGGCAGCATCGAAATTGCTGATGCCGAGTGAGCGCACCTTACCTTGCTTCACCGCCTTCTCCATATCTTTCCATGCTCCTCGGAAGTCGCCCATGGGCTGATGTACATAAAGCAGGTCGATGTAGTCGGTCTGCAACCGCTCAAGCATACGGTCTATCGCTTCCATCGTCTTGCCCTCACCATACTCGGTAGGCCAAAGCTTGCTTGTAATCCAAATCTCACTACGCGGAATGCCGCTCTCCTTCACCGCTTTGCCCACACCACGCTCCACGCGGTAGGCATGAGCCGTATCGATATGGCGGTAGCCGCATTTCAGGGCATAAGCCACGGCATCTTCAGCCACGCTGTCGCCCGGCACATTGAAAGTGCCTATTCCAAACCTTGGCATCCACTCGCCGTTGTTGAGCTGGACGTAGGGAATGCCGTTAACCAGTTTTTCTGTTGCACTGCTTACTGTTGTTGTCAGCATCAATGCAAGCAATACAAATAAAGCCTTAAATAACTTCTTCATGTGTTATTGTCTCTTTAAAATTTTCTTTCTATTTTCTATCACGATACCTTGACCGGTAAATTTTCTTCCATCAATGCCATACGAATTGTTGGCAGCTCCTTTATTTGAAACCTCAACCATTTTTACGCCTGTGGCATTTTGTGGTGGAAAAAAGAATGGTAGGGCGTTGTATACATATTCGGTTGTGGGGCGGAACTCATGGCGTGCGCCGTCCTTTTCGTGAAAGGTGAGGTTGGATAGCGGGAACACATCCGTGAGTTGCGCCATCGCCTCGATTTGTACCAGCGTTTCCCGATAGGCAGAATCGCTTGTTCCGCTTGCCGCCCAAATGTAGAAGCCTGTACCTGCGTAGGGCGATTGGCGGATGATGTCGGCAAGATACTCGGCAGTCTGTTGTGGGCGGTTCATTCCGGCAAAGGAGCCTAACGACCAGCAGTCGCCACTCATGGGCAGGTAATACTTAAAGGCGTTGAACGTTTCCGCCAAGGCATACCATGTCGTCACGCCACCCATTGAGAAACCGCCTATGGCACGGTGACTGCGCGAGGCCTCTATGCCTTCAGCATCGGGCGAGGTGAGATAGGTGCGGTAACGAGTTTCGACTATTGGGATAAGGTCATTGACCAATTCTGTTGGCAAAGCGCGGCAATAAGGGTCGGCATCCACATAGTTGGCAGTAGGCTGCCCATAGTTGTAACTTGGCGACACAGCGATAGTCGGGGCACAGTCGCCATTCTCCATCATGTGGTCGAGCACCTTGCGCTGCAATCCTCCTTCTGCCTCAAATGTTGTAGAGGCTGTGCCGTAATGTCCGTGAACGAGATAAATCACATTGTAGCACACATCGTCGTTGTCATCATAGCCATACGGCAGATAGACATAAGCCGTATTGGTGCGTGAGCGCCCTGTGCCTTCGGCATAGTCACGAGTGGCGTAGTCTATGCGTTCAACGCGTCCCTTATGTTCCACCTCTTCTGCATAAGAGGCAGGATAGGTGGTTGTCTTACTTATCAGACTGTTGTATGTATGGCTGTTACCTATAGAGTTGTCATCCTGCGTAGGCAACAGTTCGTCTGTACTTGCCGAGCAAGCTGTGAAACCAAAAGCCAAAGCCAGTAGAAGCATTGCGGTTTTCATACTCAACATCTCCTTTTTTATTATTACAGGTTGCATTGTGTAAGCCTATGCCTTTCAATGCAACCTGTCTTGATAGTATTGTTTTAAATATGTGGTTATAAAAAATATGATTGCCTCATTCCATTTCTACAATTTACTGCGCAGAGCCTTTGCTTCGCTCTTGTTGGTCGCCATACCTTCGTAAGAGAAGCCGTACATCCCAGCAAAACGGCTCATAGTGTATTCGCCATCGTCAATCATCATCTTTGTAGGTGCGGCACCTTGATAGAGGAAGAAGAGTTTCTTGCCCTTAAACGAGCCAGGCTCTATCGGACCATAAAAACGCTCCAAAAGCGTGCGCATAGAGGCACAGATATTGTGCCAGTAAACAGGCGAACCCATCACCACGACATCGGCTTCTTTCATTTTTTTGTAAACCTCGTCAAACTGGTCGCCGTCGAGTGTCTGACCATAGAAATTAATGCGATAGTCCGTGAGGGCGATGGTTTCATATTCCTTGCCCTCAAGCAGTTCCTTGGCAAGAGTGGCTGTGTTGCCGTCGCGATTGGGACTGCCGTTGACGAACAGAATTTTTTCTGTTCGTTGTGCGTCTGATTGTTTCATACTTTTATCGTTAGAAGATTTGCACAATGCAAAAGCTGTTGCTGCGAAGAACACAAAGAGTGTGGCACACAGCATAATTGTTTTCTTTGTCATACCTATACATATTGTTTTGATTTAGCGTTTCATCACTTTCTTGCCGCCCACAATGTAAATGCCACGCTCAGCTTTGTCTATATCCGCAGCCACCATTCCACTCAGCGTGTATGCCTTAGAGTCATTTGTTTTGTTGACGGTCACTCCATTTATGCCCGAAACGATGTCGCTTATGCCAATGCGGTCGAGCCAACTTTCCACCACCTGACGGTAGCTGTTTTGTGAGCCACGGGTACCGAGACCTGCAAGATGTTCAGAGTCGGGTGTCGCATTTGTGATGTCGTTGAGTGTCTCGTAGGCTGCTGTGGCGTATGTGCAAAAAGGTACAATGGTCTTACCTGCAAAGTTATAATCCTTACATTCAAGGAACGAGTGGATAATCATCGGCGCATCATACCACCACACAGGGCAACCTACGAAAATTATGTCGTAGTCGTTGAGTGAGGAGAGTGTGTCCTTCAGAGCAGGGCGGGCATTCTCGTCCTTCTCCTTGTTGGAAATCTGATAAGCTAACTCCTGGTAGTCATCCGTGTAAGGCACAAGCGGCTCGATGCGGTAGATATCCGCATTGGTCTGTCGCTGTATTTCCTCGGCAAGATTCTTCGTGCTGCCGCTCCAAGAGAAATAGGTTACGAGTAACCTTTTTCCATTCTGTGCTTGCATGCCCAAGACAACAGTCAAGAGCAATGCCAAAAGTAAAAATTTCTTCATTGTTCTATCCATTTAAATTTTCTGGTGCAAAGTTACGTCGGTTTATCTATAAAGGTTTTACGATAAATGCGGATAGAACTTACATTTTTTCAGAATCGTCAGCAATCAGAGTTCAATACGTCATAAAAATGTGCGGAATACTATCTTGTATGGGTTCACAATGGGGTTGTTTCAAGCAAATTCATAGCTTATTTTCTGCAATTTCGATGTAATCGAAAGTTAAATATGTTAAATCTTAGCCATTTCGTATTTACGCAGAATCCATATAATCACTTTTCTACCGTTTAGAGCCTATGATATTGATAATCAACTAATAATAGATACTCTGAGTGCAAATCTCTTACAAACATCAACATTCCAGACAGTGTGACAAGTATTGGGGATTTCGCTTTTTCTGGCTGTGACTCCCTCACGAGCATCAATATTCCAAATGGTGTGACAAATATTGGGTATAGCACTTTTTCTGAGTGCAAATCTCTTACAAACATCAACATTCCAGACAGTGTGACAAGTATTGGGGATTTCGCTTTTTCTGGCTGTGACTCCCTCACGAGCATCAATATTCCAAATGGTGTGACAAATATTGGGCAAGGCGCTTTTAAGAATTGTGGTTCCCTTTCTCCTCAAGTCAAATCCGACATCATTCAACGTTTTGGGGGGAGAAGTCTTTTATGAGGAAGATATCTGGTCCATCTGAAATATTGAAGTAACGCATGAGGTTATGTAAGACTTTTACCTATAATAAAAGTCTTACATAACAACGTTTACGCCCAAAATCCTTTGACATTGGAAAACAACAAATACCCCAATTCGGGATAAAATAGCGATTAGTTGCATGTGAAGACAGATACGCGAATTCTCTTCCCATGCCATCAGGCAAGGGCAATATATAAAGAATCGAAAGAGATTATTACTGCGTCAAGACCAAAGCGTACAGTTCGCCTTATATGTATATATGTCTGCCCAACCTCTGCCCATTGGGGCTTCCGGTATGGGTTAGACGTTACAAAGATAACACTTTTACCTTGAAAACCGCTTTGTTTGGCTGGCAAAGTATGATTTTAAGGTCTGATTTAACATTGTTAAATATAAATGTATCAAAGAATTCCACTTTTGCTTGATTTGTCTCGCAAAAAGTTTGTATTATCAATGATTATTCGTATTTTTGCAGCACGAGAACCCGCCAAGCCTCTCAACGATGCTCAAATGTGCGGGTCGTTTTTGTTTTTATGGGTATATGGCAACAAGAATTCCGTTCATAAAAACATACTCCACACCCCAAGAGTTAGTGCAGCTACTCAAAACCAGAGGTATGGAGATAACCGATGAGGAAAAGGCTCAGCATTATCTTTCCCACATCGGTTACTATCGTTTGTCTGCCTATATGTACCCATTGCTTTCCATTCCCAAGGAACAACATTTATTCAAGCAAGGAGTAACTTTCAGTAAGGTTATGATGTTGTATCGCACAGAAACCCACAGAAATGACTAATTTTGCAACGCCATTAGACTAAAGAGCCAGAAAAGTGAACGGATATCCCCGTTTTGGGTGGGTGGATATCCTCCGCTTTCAGCAGATAAGATGATGCTTGCGACAAGCAACTCGGATGGTAAAGCTACTAAAGAGAAAGGGGCTAAGCCGATGAAAATCGCCTATTTCTTTTGCTCGCTCAAAAGAAATAGGCAAATCTTTATAAGTCGCAATTTAATTCCAAAAAACTTTTAATAGAGTTACCTATAGAAAATAGTAACTCATTATTTATTGGCCCGCTTAATTGTCTTGTATGGATGACTAACTTATTTGATTTGTCGTAATCAAGACCATCATAATGAATCCAATAATTTTGAGTCGAATCAGGTAAACCAACTTTGTGAAAAGACACTCCAAAAGTATTGTCAATTTGTCTATTGCTTCCTTGATTGACAATATAGCTTCCACAAGCAAGCACCACTACAGGAAAAGATTGTATGAACTTAGATTCTTTGAACAACTCAAGTTTTGTCCCTATCGTGTCTTTTTTTGCATAGGCAGAATGGCGAGCACAAACATTATTGAGCTCCGTACAAAATGCCATTTCTTCAAAATCTAATTTTCCTGCTATATGTTTTCTTTTAGGATAAACAGCATCTATTATCTTTTGATACTTGCTCCATGTACATCCCTCGCCTTTTTTCGAGCGGATTTGCCAAAGGTCCTTATAACTCTTGCCATTTAGTTCATTCAAGCACTCAAAGGTGTGTCTGTTGTTTCTCACCTTCAGCTCCGGCTCATTTGTATCGTTGGGTTCACAGCCGACAAACAAAATCATTGAGTTAGGATTTCCTTGTCCTATATAGAAGTCGCTGTTGCTGCATTCTTGCGCAAATTCTTTAAATAGTAAATATCTGTCTGTCATATTTTTTTGATATACCTAATTTCCGCAGCACTATGAGTTAGTATTTTTTATAAGTGTCTGAGCAACAAAGAGTTGCTCAGAATTTTGCCATGTCGGATTTTTCACCTACCTTAGTGCTGCAAATAGAAGTATAGCAAAATCTCCGAATGACATGGCAAATGTACAAATAAAATCCGAGA
>ERZ824473.921-NODE-921-length-46946-cov-5.754921_pt1 | contig 46946 bp, 49 predicted proteins | sample MGYA00519874_ERZ824473 | MGnify/ENA primary metagenome ERZ824473 (study PRJEB31778, sample SAMEA3449151) | human gut metagenome | biome: human gut; feature: human-associated habitat; material: faeces | place: United Kingdom | collected 2010/2012 ... | reverse complement strand
GGGCTCGAACCTATGACCCCCTGCTTGTAAGGCAGATGCTCTCCCAGCTGAGCTAAACGACCATGTCCTTTCGACATTGATTAGTATACAAGATTTAAAATAAAATGTCAATACTTTTATTAAAAAAAATTAAAAAAATTATAAGAAAAATTCAAAAACCTTGATTTTAATACAAAAATGTAATATTATATCTAAAGAAAATTGCATATATTTTATGTATGTTATAAACAAATATAATAATTTCTTAAAAAATAAAAAGGAATTTAAATAAAAGTTGTATAATAAAATATATGTAGGAGGAACAAAAGAAAATGAAACAGAAAAAAGAAGAAAGCAAGAAAAGAAAATTAATAAAACAAATTCTTTTTAGTGTTTTAGCAATTATTTTAATTATAATATTAATTTTACTTTTTAAAAACGTTTATAATAAACTAAAATCCAAGAAATATTTTGAAAATGATATAACATCTTTTTCAGAAAAAAACAAGAATACAATATTTTCAATAAACAAAATAATGTTTTTTAGTAGTTGTGATTCAAAAAATAAAACAACTTCACAAACCAATTTTACAATAGAAAATTTATATGCATATACAGATATAGCAATATTTATAGATAATAATACATTAGAGAATAAAAATGAACAAATAAATTCTGAATCAAATTCAATAGAAAATAATGAAACAAATATAGAAGAACAAAAAGAAACGTTAACAGCAGAGAATACTTTAAAAAATGTAAAAATAACAAATATTAAATTCACAAAAAAGCCAGAAATAGGGAATGGAAATATATATTATAAAAATGTAAATAATTTTGCAAAAAGTGAAATTAATGAAAAAAATAAAATAGAAAATGAATTACAATTTGAAACAACATCAGAAAACGAGACAAACTTAGATAAGCCAATATTATATAATAATTGTGCAAATCCAATAACATTAAGTTATATCAATCAAAATATAAAGACAGACTATACAATGACAGACACGCAAAATCCAATAACATATAATGGAAAATTGTTGAAAAGATGTGGAATTTCAATAAATTCAATAAGTACATCAATATCATTTGACATAGAAATAGAAAATAATAAAAATCAAAAATTTAAAACAACAGTATATTTTGATATTCCATATGAAGATACAGATAAATCAATATATGATGGAAGTATTGTTGTGGAAAAAAATACAAATTTTAATTTTTATAGATATGAATAAAAAATAGTGCTTATACATTATGGAAGGAATGTGATAGAAAATGAAAGAAAAATTAAAGATAGCAGATGAATTAAAACAAAAATATCATAAATGTGAAGAGATAACAAATTTTAAACAAATGCTTGATAGATCAGCTGAAATTTATAAAACAAGAACAGCATTTAAATTAAAAGATAAAGATGGAAAAATTTATAATAAAACTTATGAGGAATTGAAGGCAGATGTAACAGCATTAGGGACAAGCTTAATAGAACAGGGGCTTTTAAACAAAAGAATTGCCGTAATAGGAAAAAATTCATATAAGTGGGCAATATCATATTTAGCAGCATCAATAGTAGGTATAGTTGTTCCAATAGACAAAGAATTGCATTCAGATGATGTAATAAACTTTATGAATGTCTCAGAAAGTAAATGTATTTTAGGTGATAATAAAAATTTAAAGAAAATAGTTGAAAATATAGAAAAATTAGAAAATAAAGATACGTTATTTATTGATTTTGATAGCAAAATACAAGAAAAAAATTTGTTATCATTTGAAATTCAAATAGAAAATGGAAAAAGTCTAGTAGAAGAAGGAAATAACAAATTTGAAAAAATAACAATTGATCCAGATGAATTAAGAATATTGTTATTCACATCAGGAACAACAGGAAATGCCAAAGGAGTATGTTTATCACAAAGAAATATATGTTCAAATATTTTATCAATATATGGAATAGTAAAGGTAAAGAGAAGTGACTTGTTTTTCTCAATTTTACCATTACATCATACATATGAATGCACAATAGGATTTTTATTACCATTATATAGTGGAGCAAGTATATGTTATTGTGATGGATTAAGATATATAACAAGCAATATGCTAGAATATCATCCATCAGTTGTATTATGTGTTCCACTACTTTTAGAAAAAATGTATCAAAAAATAATTAAAAGTATACAAAAAACATTGCCTAAAAAATATACGGAAAATCTTAAAGAAAAAGAAAATATAATTGATAAATTGCCATTTTATATCAAAGGAATAGTAAAAAGAAAAGTAAAAAATTCATTAGGTGGAAGATTAAGAGTGTTTATAGTAGGTGCAGCAGCTGTAAATCCAGAAATAGCAGATACATTTGATAAATTAGGATTAAATTCATTGCAAGGATATGGTTTAACAGAATGTGCTCCATTGGTTGCTGGTAATACAGACTTCTTTAAAAGAAACAATAGTGCAGGTTTACCAATACCAAATGTAGAATATAAAATAGACAATCCAGATAGTGAGGGAGTTGGAGAAATAATAGTAAAAGGACCAAATGTAATGCTTGGCTATTACAATATGCCAGAAGAAACTGAAAAAGTTTTAAAAGATGGATGGTTCCATACAGGTGATTTAGGAAAAATTGACGAAAACGGATTTTTATATATTACAGGTAGATGCAAAAGTGTTATAGTAACAAAAAATGGAAAAAATATTTATCCAGAAGAAATTGAGGCATACTTAAATGATAATCCATTGATTTCAGAAGCACTAGTTATGGGAATTCAAAAAGAAAATGATGATGAAACATATGTTAATGCTCAAATATTTCCAAACATGGATGCAATTAAAGAGTATTTAAAAGGAACGGTTCCAACAAAAGAAGAAGTAAAAAAGCTTATGGCAGATGTAGTATCTGGAGTTAATAGTAAGATTCCTAATTATAAACATATTAAAAATTTTGCTGTTAGAGATAAGGAATTTGAAAAAACAACAACTCAAAAAATAAAAAGATATGGAGATAATATGAAAAAATAGGAATTTTTGTGTACACCAAACAAAATCTCTATTTTTTACAAAAAAGTTGGACCGGAAAAACATTTCCAATCCAACTTTTTAATATGTCTTATAAAGGATTAGCAACATCCTCTATTTCCACCGCAACAGCAGCAGATTATTAATATTAATAGTATGATACAGCAGCAGTCATCACCAAATCCGAAACCACCACAACCTCTGTTTTCTGGCATAGTCTAGACCCCCCCTTTCCAAGCAAAAACTATTTTCTTTTTGTGTTTTTCCTTGTTCCTTTGTATAATACATATTATGATAAAATAGAAAATTGGTTACAGGAAATAAAAAAATTTTTTATAAAAAAAAGAAAATTAAAAACTACCTAAAAATTATGAATTATAATAATCATTTTACTTTATAGTTATTTGATAATCATCTATTTTTGTGATATATACATACATAAAAGGAAGTGAATAAATTGAAAAGATATGTTGTTATTTTTCTATTTACGAAAGATTATAAAAAAGTATTAATGGTAAAAAGAAATAAAAAGCCATATAAAAATTGTTGGAATGGAATTGGTGGAAAGATAAAAAATGAAGAAACAAAAGAGCAGGCAGCAATAAGAGAGTGTTATGAAGAAACAAAAATAAAATTAGACCATCCAAAATTTTTTATAACATATATGTATCCAGAAACAAATGAAGTAAATAAAGGGATAGAATTGAATGTTTTATATGATTTTGTAGATGAAGTTGAAGTAGAAACAAATGAAGAAGGAATATATGAATGGAAAAATGTTGAATTTGCTTGGGATTTTAATAATAAAGAACTTGCAGGATTTGCAAATATAAGTCAATTTATAAAAGAAATTTTTGATTTAGAAGAAATAAAAAAATTTTATAAATAAGGAGTGATTAAAAAGATGGAAAGAAATGTTACTGTTGTTATAGATGGACAAGCTGGAAGTTGTGGAAAAGGAAAAATTTGTGGGTATATTGCTCAAAAAGATAATGTAGGAATATCAACTAATAATTGGTCTTCTAATGCAGGACATACATATGTAAAAAATACAGGAGAAAAAATAATTGTTAGTCATTTACCAATGGCTATGATAAATAAAAATACAAAACTTTGCCTTAATGCGGGAAGTGTTATCACGCCAGAAATATTAGAAAACGAATTAATAAAATATAAAGACATAATAGGAGATAGAAAAATTTACATACATCCAAGGGCAATGATTATTAAAGAAAAACATAGAGAACAAGAAAAGAAAATAATTAAAAGCGGTTCAACTTTTAAGGGCTGCGGAGTAGCTCAAGCAGAAAAAATCATAAGGTATCCAGGAGTAGAACTAATGAAAGATTACTATGAAAAATTTTCAGATTATGCTAAAAGTAAAATAGAAGTTGTAGATACATCTATAATTCTAAACCAATCAAAAGACTCTATATTGATAGAAGGAGCACAAGGAGCAGATTTGGATATAAATTATGGACTTGACTATCCTAATGTAACAAGTAGACAATGTGGGGCAAGTCAATTGATTGCTGATGCTGGTATATCACCTTTTAATGTAAAAGATATTATTATGATAATAAGACCATATCCAATAAGAATTAGTAATAAAACTAATATAGGAGTTGATATATATAGTGGAGATTATGACGGAAGCAAAGAATTAACTTGGGAAGAAATAAGAAAAAGATGTAACTCAGAAATTGATTTTAAAGAATATACAACAGTTACTAAAAAAGTAAGAAGAGTATTTGAAATGAATTGGGATAGATTAAAATATAATGTAATGATAAATAGGCCAACACAAATAGTATTAAATTTTGCACAATATATTGATTGGGGAGCTTATAAATGTAATAGTTACGAAGATTTACCAATAAAAGTTAAAGATTTTATTCATAAAATTGAAGAAACAACAAATACGCCAGTTACCATGATAGGTACAGGAGAAAGAGATTGTGACATTATCGATTTAAGAAATAAGATATAATATAATAAAAAGTATTGAAAATAAAAAAATCATCATATATAATATGAAAAAAACGAAAGAAGGTAGAGAAATGTCAGGAATAAAATTAAATTTAAAAAACACAGGAATATTACAAAAATCAATAATGGAATATAAAGAACAAGTAGAAAATATCCACAAAGAACTACACAAAAAAGCAAATGACGAAAAAGACTTTGTAGGATGGTTAGAATTACCAACAAACTATGACAAAAAAGAATTTTCAAGAATAAAAAAAGCAGCAAAAAAAATAAAAAAAGAATCAGATATATTAGTAGTAATAGGAATAGGAGGCTCATATTTAGGAGCAAGAGCTGTTATTGAAGCACTTACAAGTTCATTTTATAACATGCTTACAGAAAAACAAAGAAAATATCCACAAATATTATATGTAGGAAATAATTTAAGCCCTAACTACATTAATGAATTAATTGAATATATTGGAGATAAAGATTTTTCAGTAAATGTAATATCAAAATCTGGAACAACAACTGAACCAGCAATTGCATTTAGAATATTTAGAGAAATATTAGAAAATAAATATGGAATTGAAGAAGCTAGAAGCAGAATATATGTAACAACAGATAAAGAAAGAGGAGCCTTAAAAACACTTGCAGATAATGAAGGATATGAAAAATTTGTTATACCAGACAATGTTGGAGGTAGATACTCAGTATTAACAGCAGTTGGATTATTACCAATAGCAACAGCCGGAATAGATATAGAAAAATTAATGCAAGGAGCACAAAATGCACAAGAAAGATATGACGACCCAAATCTAAAATATAATGAATGTTATAAATATGCAGTTACAAGAAATATCTTGTACAAATTATATAAAAACACAGAAATATTAGTAAATTATGAACCTAAAATGCACTATTTTACAGAATGGTGGAAACAACTTTATGGAGAAAGTGAAGGAAAAGACCAAAAAGGAATATTTCCAGCAGGAGTTGACTTTACAACAGATTTGCACTCAATGGGACAATATATACAAGAAGGAAGAAGAAACTTATTTGAAACAGTTATATCAATAGAAAATCCAAAATCTGATATAACAATAAATAGTGATGAAGATAATCTAGATGGTTTAAATTATTTATCAGGAAAAACATTGGACTATGTAAATAAAAAAGCAATGGAAGGAACAGTTAAGGCACATGTTTCAGGAGATGTACCAAATATAATGATAAATATAGAAAATTTGGATGAAGAAAATATAGGTGAGTTAATATATTTCTTTGAAAAGGCATGTGCTATGTCTGGTATGATACTTGGAGTAAATCCATTTAATCAACCAGGAGTAGAAGAATATAAGAAGAACATGTTTAAGTTGTTGAAAAAACCAGGGATTTAGGGACGTTCCTTACAATCCCTTTTTAAAGGGAATAGGGGACAATCCTTTATTTAAAAATGTTTCTCTGTTCCTTGAAGGCAGAACGGAGAAGAAAAGGTGATAGTGAAATGATATTTAAAGAGCAATTTACAATGCAATTAAAAGATATAGGAAAAGAAAATTATATGAAAAATAGAGCAATATTAGAAATATTTGAAAACATAGGAACACATCATTCTGATATTGCAGGATATGGACCAAATGATATAAAAAGAACAGGAGTAACATGGGTGTTACTAGATTGGAAAATCCAAGTATTAAAAAGACCTAAATATGGAGAAAAACTAAATGTATCAACTTGGGGGAGGACAATGAAAAGAACATATACATACAGGGATTTTGAAATGTATGACGAGGAAAATAATTTGTGTGTAATTGGAACTTCAAAATGGGTATTAATAGATATTGAAACTGGAAGAATTGCAAAAATAACAGAAGAAATATATGAAAAATATCAAATAGAAGAAAAAAGTGTATTTAATATAGAAGAATTGGATAAACTAAAGGCACCTGAGGAATACAGTTCAGAAATTGAATATAAAGTTTCTAGAAGAGATATAGATTTAAATGGACATATGCATAATTTGTATTATTTAGATATAGCATATGAAGCTTTACCAGAAGATGTATATGAGAAACGTCCTTTTGATAGTTTTAGAATTCAATATAAAAAAGAAGTAAAATTAGGTGATGTTGTTAAATGCAGATATACTTTTAAAGATGGTGAACATATTGTTTCTATTTGTAATAGTGATGGAAGCAGAGTACATGCAATTGTAGTTTTGAAATAGAGATATAGTGTTAAAATTTTTCGGGATTGAAGACCCGTCCCCAAATCCCGAAAAATTTTCAAAAAAATGTTGAAAAATGGTAATTGGTTGTGCTATAATAGAAAATGGTTAAAAAAGGGAGGAATAAAAATGAAACAATTAAGAAAAACAAAAATAGTTGGAACAATAGGACCAGCAAGTGAAAACAAATTAGAAGAATTATTTGAAGCTGGTTTAAATGTAACAAGAGTTAACTATTCTCATGGAAGCTGGGATGAACAATCTGAAAAAACAGAAAATATAATCAGATTAAGAAAAGAATTAGACATTCCAGTAGCATTATTATTAGATATGAAAGGTCCTGAAATAAGAACAGGAATGTTATACACAGGAAAAAATAAAAAAATAGAATTAAAAGATGGACAAAAATTTACATTATTTAATGAAGATATTGAAGGAAACGAAGAAGGAGTTTCTGTAACATATAAAGAATTATATAAAGACGTACAACCAGGTACAAAAATATTAATAGATGATGGAGCAATTGAATTAAAAGTTGACGAAGTTGCTGGAAAAGATATAGTTTGTACAGTAGTTCATGGAAATGGATTAGGAAGTAGAAAAACAATGAACTTACCTGGAACAGTAATTAGATTACCAGGTTTAGCTGAAAAAGATATAGCAGACTTAAAAACAGCTTGTGAACATGATTATGATTTTGTTGCAATTTCATTTGCAAGAAACTTAGATGATGTAAGACAAGTAAGAAAAGTATTAGATGAAAATGGTGGAAAAGACATTCAAATAATAACAAAAATTGAAAATGTTGAAGGTATATCAAATTTAGATAACATATTATTAGAAGCAGATGCTCAAATGATTGCTAGAGGAGATATGGCTACAGAAACAGACTTTACAGAACCACCTGTAATTCAAAAAAGAATAATCAAAACATCTAACAGATTATGCAAACCAGCTATAACAGCTACACAAATGTTAGAATCAATGACACACCAACCATTACCAACAAGAGCAGAAGCTAGTGACGTTGCAAATGCTATCTATGATAGAACAAGTGCAATAATGTTATCTGGAGAATGTGCTCAAGGTGATTACCCAGTTGAATGCGTTCAAACAATGGTTAAAATAGCAAATAGAGTTGAACCAGAAATTAATTACTGGAAGAGATTTAAAGAAAATGATAATATGGATTTATCAGATTTTGAAACAAAAGTTGCATATTCAACATGTGTTACAGCAATGAATATGGAAGCAGATGCAATTGTATGTTATACAAATTCAGGAGATTCTGCAAGAAAATTAGCAGGTCTTGGAGCAGGATGCCCAATCTTAGCTATAACAGATAATAGAAGAACATTTAACCAATTAGCATTAGCTTGGAACGTAACTCCAGTTTATGTTGAAAAAAATGATAACATTGATACAACAGTTGAAAATGGAATTAAAAAATTACAAGATAAAGGTATATTAGAAAAAGGAGATACAATAGTAATTTCAGGAGGATCTAGTATCTTACCAAATGCTGAAGAAAGCAAAGTTGTTGCAAGTGTTGCAAAAATTTAGTTAATAAAATTATAAAAATAAAAACTAGTAGGATTATTTCTACTAGTTTTTATTTTATGTTATTTTTGTTATATAAAGATAATTATATAATAAATGTATATATCCTTAAAATAATTAGTAGTAGCAAATGTCGAAAATCCTCATATAATAAAAATAAAGGAGGAAACAAAATGTTTGGAAGAAGAAAATGTTATTGTATGAATAATAATTATCAAAACAATTCATGTGAAGAGCAAAACGACATAATGGAAGATAAATGCTCAAATATAGGCAATATGAATTTTAGTTGTAATCAAAACGAATATATGGATTGTTGTGAATGTGGATTTGAAGAAGAAGATAATGTATTTCCAGAAAATCCAATGTTAGGTCAAAGTTATGTACCAATCCAATATATGGATAAAACATTTAAACCATGTGTAGGACTAAAAATGGGAACAATATTTCCAGAATTAGTTAGCCCATATACTCCATGCCAATCTATGCGTGAAATAGAGTATATAGCAGCAACAAATACTATAAAGGAGGGCTGTAACAAATGTCAATAGAAGAAGATAGAAATTGTAATTGCAATGATAATATGGATAACAATATGATGAATAATTTTAATATGACATCAAATACAAATATGATGTCAAATATGAATATGATGAATACAATGCCCGAAATGAACAATATGCAAGGAAGGACAATAGATTGTTGTGAAAAAGAAGAAATGTTACAACAAATAAGATGCTATGATTTTGCGATAACTGAACTTGCTTTATATTTAGATACACACCCAACAGATGATAAAGCACTTTGCTTACACAGAAAATATTGCAGAGAAGCAAAAGACTTAAAAGATAAATATCAAAAAGTTTATGGTCCTTTAACTATAAATTTCCCTTGTAATAAATGGAGATGGCTTGAAGAACCATGGCCTTGGGAAGGAGGAATGAACTAATGTGGACTTATGATAAAACATTACAATATCCAATTAATATAAAATGTCCAGATCCAAGATTGGCAAAAGTAATAATATCTCAATATGGTGGACCAGATGGAGAATTAGCAGCATCTCTAAGATATTTATCTCAAAGATTTGGTATGCCAGACCAAAATGCAAAAGCAATATTAAATGATATAGGTACTGAAGAATTAGCACACTTAGAAATGGTAGGAACAATAGTGCATCAATTAACAAAAGGTGCATCAATAGAAGAAATAGAGAAAGCAGGATTAGGACCATATTATACAGACCATGGTGTTGATGTATATCCACAATCAGCAGCAGGAGTTCCATTTGATGCAACATGTTTGGCTTGCAAAGGTGATCCAATTGCAAATTTACAAGAAGATTTAGCAGCAGAGCAAAAAGCTAGAGCAACTTACGAAAAATTGATAGATTTATGTAGAGATAATCCAGATGTAATAGATCCACTAAGATATTTAAGAGAAAGAGAAGTTGTGCATTTCCAAAGATTTGGTGAAGCACTACGTGGAGTTCAAGATAAACTAGCAGAGAAAAAATTTTATATGAATGATTGTAAATAACAGAAATAATTCCCTCAGGTATATAATACTGGGGGAATATAATTTTTAAATAAAAAGACAAATATTTGACTTCACATAATATAAATGATATACTATATAAGTAAAATCTTTAATATTAAAGGAGGAAGTCTTATGTTACAACATTCAGGCAAGGTGTTCTTTAGAGTATCAACCATTGACAGAGAGGAAGGACGAAATCCGAAAGTCTATCTTGATATCTTTGAGAGAGACAGTCAGCGGTTAATAGGTCAAATGAGATTTAACTCTGATCCTATATACTCGAAAAAGAAAGAAGATATTCGAATGGCATTTGATGTTCTTAAAACATCAATGATATCACCGACAAACGGTGGTGCACAGATGCTGGAGGATATAGTTGTTGGCGGTATTTTATGGGTGATGAAAGACAATCATTATACGTATCCGTTTGTGCCGAATGTCTATATGGTAGTTCATTCTTATGACCAGGACGAACCGATAATGAAGGACATTAATGACAAGATTGTAGAAATCTTGGCGAAAGTTGGTGCAAAACACGACAAAAGTATGATGCGGATTTCTGGTAACGACGTCGACTTAGAGTATGTAAAACGAATAATTAATCGCTATTAAGTTGAAGAAAGCCATGAGTTTAAAACTTGTGGCTTTTTTCAGCATTAATGTTTGAACTTTATGTTTTTGGTATGACTGAAAAAATGCTTGATAAATTAATAAAAAATAGTTTGACAAAGTTATACATAAATATTAAAATATAAATAGGTGATAAAATGAAAACAAAAGAAAACAAGATAAAAATAACCTTAAAAACAATAATATATTTAGCATTTGCTTTCTTTGCTATTTTATATATAGTAATGTTTTTTAATATGTACTTTCCAATAAATAAGTCATATGCAAAAGAAACAACAACAAACTTAGAAAATGAAAATACAAGTAATGGCCAAAAAATAAGTAATGCAGATCAAATAGATGTAGAAAAAATAATAAATGAAAATACAAATAATGGACAAACAGAACAAATAACAAAAAAAGAAGAAACATTGGAATATTTAACACAATATAGAACAAACAAAGAGATACCAAAAGGAATATCAGTAGTTGTACAAGAAGGAAGACAAGGAAAACAAGAAATAACAATAAAAACAACATATGATAAAGACGGAAATCAAATAAAAGAAGAACAAACAAATGCAACAATAACAAAATCATCAGCAAATAAAATAATAGAGATAGGCGGAGCAAGTTATACAAGCAATTATAAAGTAAAAGTTGGAGATAAAATATATGTTACATCTGATGAATTAGCAGTAAGAGCAGAAGCGGAAGAAGAAAGTAGAAAAATAACAACACTAAAAAAGGATGACGAATTAAAATTATTAGAGATAACTCAAAACTGGTATAAAATATCATATCAAAATATAACAGGATGGGTTAAATCTGAATGTACAATATACATAAATCCAAATGCAAGTGAAGAACAAAAACAAACAATATTAGAAACAAAAACAAAAGAACAACTATTAGCTACACTTAGCATAAATATGCAATTAAACAAACCAAGTGGTTTAACATTAGAACAATTTAAAAAAGTATTATCAGATAGTAAAGATAAAAATAAAATATTTGAAAATAATGCAGAATATTTTTATTATATAGAAAAACAATATAATATAAATGGGATTTTTGTTGCGTCTGTAGGAATTCATGAAAGTGGATGGGGAACATCTAAAATAGCAATGCAGAAAAATAATTTATTTGGATATGGAGCATATGATTCAAATCCTTATAATGGAGCATATAATTTCTCTAATTATTCAGAAAGTATAGATTTACTAGCAAGAGTATTTGTTAAATATTATTTAAATCCTGCAGGTACAAGTATTTATGGAGGAGAAAAAGCAGTTGGCTCATATTATAATGGGGCAACATTAAAAGGAATAAATACCAAATATGCAAGTGATAAAAATTGGGCAAATGCAGTTTTTTCTCGTATGCAATATTTATATAATAAATTGTAAAATTTTTATAAATGGTAAAATTAAGTGACGCACTTTGAAATAAAAATAGACACATAAGATTACAAATGATACAATGTGATTGTCAAGAAAACATTGAAAGGATTTGTAAGTTATGTGTCAAAATAATTATAACAGAAAAAAAGAAGAAAAGAAATATAAACATTTAAATTATGTTGAAAAAACACAAATAGAAAGATGGTATAACATTGAAAAGAAGCCATGTTCAGAAATTGCGAAATTATTAAATAAAAGTGTAAGAACAATACAAAGAGAAATAAAAAGAGGTTTAGTAAAAAATCTTACTTCTGAACTTGTAGAAATATGGGTTTATAGTGCAGATGTATCAGAACAAAAATATAGGTATAATATGACAGCAAAAGGTCCAAATATAAAGATAGATTCAAATTATAGATTAGTTGAATATATTGAAAATGGAATAAAAAAAGAAAGAAAATCACCAGAAATACTTGTAGCAGAAATAAAAAGAAAAAAAGAAGAGTTTGGAGTTATAGTGTGCGCAAAAACAATTAGGAATTGTATTCATAAAAGGATATTAAATTTAACAGAAAAAGATATGATTTATAAAAAAGAATACAAAGAAAAAAACAAAGAAAAGATTCATTGTAATAAAGTACCAGCAGAAAAGAGCATAGACTTTAGATCCAAAGAAGCAAATGACAGAAGCGAATATGGACATTGGGAAGGTGATTTAGTTGTTGGAAAAGATGGAAAAGGAGCAGCACTTTTAACGTTTACAGAACGAAAGACAAGAGAAGAAATAATATTAAAAATACCAAGTAAACATAGTGAAAATGTTGCAAAATCAATTGATAAATTAGAAAGAAAATATAAAGCAGAATTTAAAAATAAATTTAAAACAATAACATTTGATAATGGTGGAGAATTTAGAGACTATAAAGCTTTAGAAAAGTCATATGATAAAAGAAAAAAAGAACCACGAGTCCAAGTATATTATGCACATCCATATAGATCTGGAGAACGAGGAAGCAATGAAAACGCAAATAGATTAATCAGAAGATTTATACCAAAAGGAACAGTCATAACAGATATTTCAGAAGAATTTATTCAACAAGTAGAAGATTGGATAAATAATTTGTTACGACCGATGTTTGGTTATAAATCTAGTTTAGAAATGGCAAAAATCGCATCTTAAATACATTTGTAATTTTATTACAAAAAGTGCGACACTTATTATTGCAATTTATAAATTGTAAAATTTTTGTAAAATTCCTTGATATTTTTTTGAAGTTATTGTATGATATATAGGTATAAAAAACGTAAAAAAATAAGTAGTTTTAGGAAAATAAGAAAGGGGCTAAAATAATGAAAAAAACATTAGCAATATTCACAATATTAGTAATGATAATGGGAATATTTACTTTTTCAAGTAAAGTGTATGCAGAAGAAAAAGCTATAGATGAAAAAACTGAAAGTAAACTTGTGGAAATAAAAGATACACAAACAAAATCATTAGAAGATTATCAAAAAAAATATGGTTCAGACTCATATGGATTAGTAGCATATATTTTAAATATAGTAAGAATATATAGTATACCATTTTGCTTCATAGGAATAGCAATAGGAGCTATACATCAATATGTAATAGGTATCAGAAAACTAGATACACTAGAAAAAGGAATGGGGTTAATTGTAACTTTTGTTACATTATTAATAATATGCCAAATTTTACCTTTAGCATTTGCAATGTTTGTAAAATTTGGAAGGGGGTAACAAATGAAAGTTTTATTTGCAGTAAGTAATGAAGAGGTCTCTGAGGCAATAGTAAAGAGATATCAAAAGAATTATAAAGAAATTATTTCATACAAAAATGTATATTACTTCAATGCAATACTAAAAGAATTACAAAAGGATAAAAACTATGACAGAATAGTAATAAGTGAAGAATTAGAGGCATTTACAAATACACAATATTCACAAATAGATAAATTTATATTCGATAAATTAGATAGTATTAGTGATGAAGCATCAAATTTAAAAGGTGATGATATTCCAATAATTTTGATTTGTTCAGATAGAAGAGAAAAATCTGAAGAAATGTTAGTAAAATTATTTGGAATAGGAATTTATAATGCATTAATTGGGAATGACAGAAGTGTTGACAATGTTTGTCAATTACTAAATAAACCAAGATTAAAAAAAGAAGCAAAAACATACTATAAAATAGACTCTGATGATGTTTCATATCAAGCAGAGAGTGAAAATGATGTAAGTGAAGTAGAAATACAAAATATTTTAGCACATTATAAAAGATTAGGAAAAGATGAAAAAAAATATGTAGAAAGTTTTGATAATATTGCTTCACAATATAATGATATCCAATTAAGAATAATAAGCAAATTTTTACCACTAAATGTAAGAGCAGTTCTTGAAGAAAAATCACCAAAATATCAAGAAATAATTTCATTTAATAGTAAAATTTCTGATAATTTAAGAGCTCAAAGTGTAAAGAAAGAACAAAAAGAAGGAACAAGTGAAAAACTATTAAATATAGGAAATAATGAAAAAATATTGTCTAAACCTGTAGTTATTCCATCTTCAGTTAATATGAGTAGTACTAAGAAATTAGCAAAGGTAAAAAATGTAGTAAAACCTATAGAAAATGTTCAAGGAAAGACAGTAACAGATGTAAGAAAAGTAGGACCTAAGTTTGAAGAAAATATGAATACAAAAGTTGCTGGACCTATGTTTGAGGAAAATGCTTATGATGAAATAGATAAATTACTTAATGACCAAATTAATAATCAAATTTCAAATCAAGCCCAAGGAATAAATCAAATGCAAAATAGTGAAATTCCAGAAGTTCAAGAACAAGAAGAAAAAATGAAAGAATCTACTTCAATTGAACCACCAAAAAGAGGAAGAGGAAGACCAAGAAAAAATCCTGTTCCAGTTCAAAATGAAAATAGTGCACCAAAGAGAGGAAGAGGAAGACCAAGAAAAAATCCAGTTATAGAAGAACAAGAAAATATAGCGTTGCCTGGTATTGAAAATAAAGAAGAGAAAGAAGATACAATTTTACCAGGATTTGAAGAACAACCTCAAGAAAATGATACAATTTTACCTGGATTTGAAAATCAACCACAAGAAGAAGACACAGTTTTACCAGGATTTGAAGAAAACGATATAAATGAAGATGAAACTATTTTTTCAGGATTTGATTCAAAAAATGAACAACAAGAACAATCAACATACCAACATAGTCAACAAGAAAATGTTCAAAATAATCAAATGTATAGTGGAATGAACTATAACAATGGTATTAATTATGGAAATAGTTACAATAGTTTTAATCAACCAGAAACAAGATTACAAAATGTAAATGAAACTTATGAAAATATAGATATATCAAGATTATTGACATCTGATAAAAAAGTAGCATGTTTTATAGGGACAAGTAAAAATGGTACATCTTTTATAGTTAACAATGTTGCAGATTTAACATCAAAAATTGGAATAGATACAGCAATATTAGATACAACTAAAAATAGAAATTCATATTATATTTATACAAAAAATGACGAAGAATTAAGAAAAATTGCCATGAATAGCATATCAAATTTATTACAAGATAATGCGAGTGGAATACAAGTAAATAAAAATTTAACAGTATATACATCATTACCAGATGAAACAGAAGGAATAGAAAATGCAGGAACTATATTACAAACTTTATTGAAAAAACATTCATTAGTATTAATTGATTGTGATTTTGATACACCAATACAATATTTTGAAAAAACACAAGAAATTTATTTAGTTCAAACATTTGATATATTAACAATACAACCGTTAACAGCATTTTTAAGAGAATTAAAATCAAGAAATGTATTAGATCAAAATAAATTAAGAGTTGTGTTAAATAAAGCATTAAAATTAAGGGGAGTAAATGACAAAACAATAATAGGAGGAATGGCATATTATAATGATCCAGCAATGTCATTTATGACAGAATTATTTGATAAAAATACTGTAAGATATATAGCTGTTCCATTTAATGAGGAAGTGTATACAAAATATTTAGAGAATATAATAGAATGTGAAGTATCAACAAAAGGATATCCAAAAAATATAATACAAATATTAAATGAATTAGCAAATATGGTATATCCTGTAGTATCAGGAAAGTCAACATATGTACCACCAACAGTAGAAAGAAATAGTGTTTTTTCACCAAGTATGAATTCAACACTTAACCAAATGAAAAATAGATATTAAAAAATAACAATAGGGGGGAAAAAGGTGTTAGCAGTAGTAATAGTAATATTAATAATAGCAGTTTTAGGATTAATAATGTATAATGTTAGCATTCATAAAAAAATACAAACATATAAAAATATTAACCAGAAAATAAATAATCTATCAGTAGTTCAAGATTTTATGAGTACTATAGGCGAAACATCTACAGTAGATGATAAAATAAAAAGAATTAATGATATACTAATAGAAAAATATGAAATAAAATATTCAACTATTGTTGTCTTTAATGGAGCTGAATATGAAATAAAAGCCTCAAATGTAGACCAAATACATTGGGATGCATTACGTTCATTACAAGATGTGGACATGTTTAAAGACAGTATAGCACAAGCAACCCCTAAGTATGTTACAGTAAACAATGACCAAGAAAGATTACCATATCAAAAAATGGAATTTGGAAGAGCTAAATCAGCAATATTCTTTCCATTATATATAGATAATGTTTATATAGGATATTGGATAATAGAAAGTGGAACACCACATGACTTTGACAATGTTGATACAACTGTTTTAGAGGTAATAAAAGATAATATAGTTGCAGTATTAAAAACAGTTGTACATCAAAAAACACTAGAATCAATTGTTAGAAAAGATTTATTTTCTGGATTATATTCAGAAGAATATTTATATGGTGAAGGAAGAAAAATAATAGATCAATATACAACTTCAACAGTATGTATGTATAAAATAACAAATTTAGAAGAAATTAATCATAAATGTTGCAGAGAATTAGGAAATCAAGTTATAGAAAAAATTAGTGAATATATAAAATCTAATATATCAGATCAATATGTGTATATTAGATATATGGGACCTAAATTTGTAATAGTATTTTCAGGTGTAGAGTTAAATGGTGTTGTTGAATTTGTAAATGATCTAAAAGAAAAAATAGAAAATACAGAAATTAAGTTGGAAGAAAATGAAAAAATATCAGCATTTCCAAGATTAAACTTTACATTATCAACATATTATAAGGGAACAGGTCTTGAAGAAATATTGAAAAAGCAAGAAGAATATTTAGACAATTGTGATGAGGAAGAAAGTGATATTACTAATATATAAATTGGAAAAAACTGATTTATATAATAAAGTTAAAGGAGGTAAGAACAATGGATTTTGATAAAACAATGAGCTTTCAAGTTGAAAGAGAAGAAAATACTAAAGCAAAGGAAATACTAAAGGAAGTATATCAGGCTTTAACAGAAAAAGGATATAATCCAATAAACCAAATTGTAGGTTATATATTATCAGGAGATCCAACTTATATAACAAGTTATAATGATGCAAGAAATAAAATAAGAACAATAGAAAGAGATGAATTATTAGAAAAAATGGTAAAGAGCTATATAGGGTTAGGATTAGAGGACGAATAATGAGAAAATTAGGAATAGATTATGGAGATGCACGAGTTGGAATAGCGATAACAGATCCACTTAATATTACGGCACAAGGATTAGAAACAATTCAACGAAATAATTCTGATAAAATAGTTTTAAGAAGATTAGATGAAATATTAGAAAAATATGAAGTTGATACTTTAATAGTAGGTATGCCATATAATTTAAAAGGAGAAAAAACTGTTAGAGCAGAAAAAACAGAGCAATTTATACATAAACTTAAATGCAAATATAATAAATTAAAAATTGAAACCATAGATGAGAGACTAACAACTGTTGCAGCTCATAAAACTATGAATTTTTTAGATATCAATAAGAATAAAAAACGTGATATTGTAGATACTATATCTGCGGTGTATATTTTAGAAACATATATAAATAGAAATTGTAATATTAACAATTAAAAATAATATAAAAAATTTTATAAAATGGTTGCAAAAAAATTAAAAATAAGATATTATAATTACGATATTTAATTTATTAAATATAAAATTATGAAATAAATAATTCATAAGAATAGCAGTTAAAGTTTATAAGCACTTTAATATTGCTAAAAGAAAGGAGAATTTAAATTATGGACGAAAATTATGAGGGAGAAGATTTAGATAACATAGTAATATTAAATGATGAAGATGGAAATGAAGTAAAATTTGAATTTTTAGATTTAATAGACTTAGAAGATGAAGAATATGTAGTATTATTGCCTGTAACAGACGAAGGAGAAGAGGACGAAGGAGAAGTTGTAATACTAAAAGTAGAAGACAATGATGATGAAGACTCAGAAGAAGAATCATATGTAAGTGTAGAAGATGAAGACACATTAAACAAAGTATTTGAAATATTCAAAGAAAAATTTAAAGATGATTTTGACTTTGTAGATTAATTTTAAAGAACTGTCCAATGGGGACGGTTCTTTTTGGACAGGGCCAATTTGGCCAGGGGCCAGTTGGGACGTTTCTGATGGGACAAAAATGTCCCAAAAGAACCGATGTTGTATATTATGAAAAGAAAACGGAGGAAGAGTTATGAAAAAATTTTCAACATATTTAGTAGTAATGTTTATGATAGTATTTTGGATTCTTAGAATAGTTATTACTTTATCTGCAGAAATGGGAAGTAATTTTCTTGGAATTACACCAATAAATGAAACATTTGAAATAGTAATTTTATTTGCAACACTGGTATGTGCTATTTTGATTGTAAAAAGGAAATTAGTAGGTAGTTTATTGTACCTTGCAATCCATGCTGTATATTTTGGAGGAGATGTAACAGATAAATTAAATATTATGGCTAATAATGGACAATTGACAGTAGCGCAGAGTACGGATTTTATATTTTCTGTAATTGGAATAATTTTACCGTTGGCTGTATTATTAGATTTATTGTTAGATAAAAATAGAAAAGAGAATCCTAAAGATAAAAAAACAGATTGGTTTTATAAAAATGAAGAATTTGATAGAAAATTAGATGATAGAGCAGATAAAAATAATTATAGAACTATGTAATGGACTACTTGGTTTGTAGTTCATTTTTATGTCATAATATTGCTAACTAATTAACGTAACATTATGAGGAGACATGAATGGACTAGCTGAAAAGCTTTAGAAGGAAGGACATAAATTTGCAATAATAGAATATTGAAAGAAAAGATTACCCGAAGAACTGGAAAAATGTGAAGATCTTGAATTGATTAATTTGTGGATACACTTCCAGATTCAGTACGAAACCATTCGAGTTCTTAGTACAGGAGTCTATTATATTCTTATAAAAAGGAAAATTATTATTCCATTATTGAAACTGCACAGAGGGTAACCTTTGTGCAGAATTTATTTATAAAAGAGGAAATAACACTGATTGAAAATATATTTTTTTTGTGTTAAAATATATAATATTAATTATATAATAAATACTTGGAAGAAAATAGAATTGAAGGTGATAATAATGAATAATGAAAATAAAACAAATATAAATTGGTACCCAGGCCATATGGCAAAAACTAAAAAGCAAATAATACAAGACTTAAAATTAATAGACATAGTAATTGAATTATTAGATGCACGTATACCAATATCAAGCCAAAATCCCAATATAGCAGAAATAACAAAAAATAAAAAGAAAATAATAGTGTTAAATAAATGTGATTTATCAGACGATAAACAAAACAAATTATGGATAGAATACTTCAAAAAGAAAAATATACCAGCAGTACTAGTAGACTCGAATTCAGGAAGAGGAATAGATGAATGCATTAGACAAATAGAAAAAATAATGCAAGTAGATTTAGAGGCTCATGCTGAAAAAGGAAGAACAGGAAGAAAAATAAGAGCAATGATATTAGGAATACCAAATGTAGGCAAATCATCATTTATTAATAGAATTTCAAAAAGAACCACAGCAGGTGTAGGAAATAGGCCTGGGGTTACAAAACAAAAACAATGGATACGAATAAATGAAAAAATAGAATTATTAGATACACCAGGTGTATTATGGCCAAAATTTGAAAGTGAAGAAGTAGCACTACACTTATGTTTTACTGGAACAATAAAAGAGGAAATATTGGACAAAGTAGAAATTGCATATCAATTAATAAAATTTTTATTAGAAAATTATAGAAAAAAATTATGTGAGAGATATAAATTAGATGAAAATTATGTAGAAGAAACATTGAATCAAGAACAACAAGAAAACAATAATATTTATGAAATAATGCTAGAAATAGGCAAAAAAAGAGGATGTATAATGTCTGGTGGAAGAATTGATGAAGAAAAAACATCAAGATTAATATTAGATGAATTTAAAAATGGAAAATTAGGAAAGATGACGATAGAACAACCATAAATAATTGGAAGATAGTGAATTAAATAAAACATGCTTTGTCATCCTAAAATTTTAAAAATTTAGGATGACAAAGGATTAAGCAAAGCAGAATGAAAGGAAAAAATAATGAATGATTTTATAGAATTAAAAAAGGATGAACAAGAAGTAAATTTAATGCCTCCTCTAACATGGGCGTATGTTGGGGATTGTGTTTATGAATTATATATAAGAACAAAATTAGTAAATGAAACAAAACTTAAGCCACATGCATTACATATAGAGGCTATTAAACATGTTAAGGCAAAAGCACAAGCTGAAACATTAAAGAATATATATGAAGAATTAACAGAAAAAGAGCAAGATATAGTAAGAAGAGGAAGAAATGCAGAAAACCATCATTTACCTAAAAATGCAAATGTTCAGGACTATATGTATTCAACAGCATTTGAAGCATTGATAGGATATTTGTATTTGACAAAACAAAATGATAGACTTAAGGAAATTTTAGATAAAACCGCTTGACTAAATACTAAAAAAATGGTATAAATAATAAAGTTATTTATATGGCCCCTTGGTCAAGCGGTTAAGACGCCACCCTCTCAAGGTGGAATCATGGGTTCGATTCCCGTAGGGGTCACCAAATATGAAAAACTAATATTGTATGAAAATTTAAAATTTTAAAATGCAATAATTAATGCAATAAGTGAAAAGTTAAAAGGGAGTAGCTTTAAATTACTAGTCAACAGTCGCGATAAGAAATTATCTGGTTAGTAAACTTAAATAAGATTAAGTAAGTGAGACTTTTAAAAGAAATTTTAGCATAAAACCTATGGATAAGATTTCTTTTAAGAGTCTCATTTTTGTATAATGTATAAATATAACAAAAATAGTAAAAAATAAAAAAGTAAGGATTTAAAGTGGTAACCTCAAAAGTCCGGAATTTAAAAAATAAAAATTGGATTACAAGGCTGCAATACTAAATCTCAAAATTGGAGGAAATATATGGAAAGAAAAAATTGGTTTAACAAAGAAATTGAAGAAATTGAAAAAGAATTAAAGACTCACAGAGAAAATGGTTTAACACAAGAGCAAGTTAAACAAATACGAGAACAGAAAGGATATAATGAATTACAAGCAGGAAAAAAGAAATCTTTATTTCAAAGATTTTTAGACCAATTTAAAGATTTTTCAATAATAATATTAATAATAGCAGCAGTAGTATCAGGAGTTGTAGGAGTACAACAAGGAAATGGAATTACTGATACAATAATAATATTAATTGTAGTGCTGGTAAATGCAATAATAGGAGTAGCTCAAGAAAGTAAAGCAGAAAAATCGTTAGAAGCATTACAAAAATTAAGTGACCATGCTTCAAAAGTTATAAGAGATGGAAATATGCAAGTGGTTCCTGCAAAAGAATTGGTACCAGGTGATTTAGTAGTTTTAGATACAGGAGATTATATACCTGCAGACTTAAGAATTGTAGAAGAAGTAAATTTAAAATCACAAGAAAGTTCATTAACAGGAGAATCTGTACCAGTTGAAAAAACTTCAGAAATAATAGAAGAGACAGAAATTGGAATAGGCGACAGAAAAAATATGTTATTTTCATCAAGTTTGGTAACATATGGTAGAGGAAAAGGCATTGTTGTAGAAACAGGTATGACAACAGAAGTTGGAAAAATAGCAGGTATGATAAATTCAACAGAAAAACAAGAAACACCATTACAACAAAAATTAAATAAATTAGGAAAAACATTAGGAATAGCGGCATTAATAATTTGTGTAGTAATATTTGTAGTAGGTCTTATACAAGGAAAAGAACCAATTCAAATGTTTATGACAGCTGTATCGCTAGCAGTTGCAGCAATACCAGAAGGGTTAGCAGCAGTATCAACAATTGTTTTGGCAATAGGTGTTCAAAAAATGGTAAAGAAAAATGCTATTGTAAAAAGATTGCCAGCCGTTGAAACATTAGGAAGTAGTACAGTTATATGTTCTGATAAAACAGGAACATTAACACAAAATAAAATGACTGTTGAAAAAGTTTTTTGGAATGATGCAATAAGAGATTTAGATAACATTCAAGAAGATGAAATTGATGAAGAACTAAAAAAGCTTGTATATGCAAATATGTTATGTAATGATACAAAAATATCACAGGATGGAACTTTAACAGGTGATCCAACTGAAACAGCATTAGTTGATATGGCATTTAGCTTGAACTTTGATCCTAGTATATATGATAGAACACCACGTGTTCAAGAAATACCATTTGATTCAGATAGAAAGCTTATGACAACTGTAAATGAAATGAATGGAAAATATGTAGTATTTACAAAAGGCGGAATTGATGAATTATTAAAAAGATGTTTAGCATATGAAATTAATAATGAAGTTCATCAAAATATAAATGAACACGTAAATCATATAAGAGAAAAAAATGAAGAAATGGCTAAAGATGCTTTAAGAGTATTAGGCTGTGCATATAAAGAAATTGACCATATTCCATCAAAAGAAGAAATGGAACAAATAGAAAATGACTTAATATTTATAGGCATGGTTGGAATGATAGATCCACCAAGAGAAGAGGCAAAAGTTGCAGTAGAAAAATGTAAAACTGCTGGAATAAAAGTTGTAATGATTACAGGTGACCACAAAATTACAGCTACAGCAATTGCTAAAAAATTAGGAATACTTGAAAATGACGATGAAGCAATAACAGGTACAGAGTTAGAACAAATGACAGATGAAGAATTAGTACAAAATGTTAGAAAATATTCGGTTTATGCAAGGGTATCTCCAGAGCATAAAGTTAGAATTGTAAATGCATGGCAAAAAAATGGCGAAGTTGTCGCAATGACTGGTGATGGTGTAAATGATAGTCCAGCACTTAAAAAAGCAGATATTGGTTGTGCAATGGGAATGGTTGGAACTGATGTAGCAAAAGAGGCAGCAGATGTTATTTTAACAGATGATAATTTTGCAACAGTTGTATCAGCTGTTGAAGAAGGTAGAAGAATATATGATAACATTTTAAAAGTAATTCAATTCTTGCTTTCAAGTAATGTTGGTGAAATAATTGTGTTATTCTTTGCAACATTATTAACGCCACTATTTAGTAAATGGTTTGGAATAACAGATATAAATAGTCTAGAAATATTGTTACCAATTCATATTTTATGGATTAATTTAGTAACAGACTCATTACCTGCATTAGCATTGGCATTTGATCCAGCAAATAGTGATATAATGGAACGAAAACCAGTAAAACCAGGTAAAGGAGTATTTACAAAAGGTATGACCTGGAGAGTTATATATCAGGGTATAATGATAGGTGGACTTACACTTGCAGCATTTATGATAGGACTTGGAACAACAAAAACACCTATAAATGGATTAACACTTGACCAATCTAAGATAGAAGTTGGACAAACTATGGCATTTGTAACTTTAGCACTTTCAGAATTAACACATGTATTTAATGTAAGAAATAACAGAAAATCAATATTCAAAACAGGAATATTTAATAATATGAAATTAATTGGAGCTGTAGTAATATCAGCACTTCTCGTATTTGTTATTTTGTGGATTCCTGGATTGAGGGAAATATTTAGTATTCCAGTTTTGCCAACTGAAAATATTGTTGAACTTGTTTGCCTTGTTTTGGCTCCAATTGTTATTGTTGAAATATTTAAGTTGTTTAAAATTAATGGAGATGAGTAAAATGTTGAAATTAACATAAAAAAGTGATATACTATATGTATTCAATATTTTGCAAATTGCAAAATTATATATTAATAGTATAAGGTGTAACCATTTTGTTCATTATTTAATAGTACAATTTGGTTGTAAGTTATTATTATGAATGGTAAAACAAAATAGAGAAAAGATTATAAAAATCTTTTCTCTATTTTGTTAGATTTTAACTTCTTTTTGTTCAGAAATTTCAACGTTTTTATACTTATTTAAATCCATTTCATCTAAAGAGTTTTGAATACAACTTACAATGACATTATTAAAACTCATATTTTCTTTTTTGGCTATTTTTTTTAAGGTTTCGTTCATATTTTCTGGTAATCTAATAGATATTTTTACATTACTTTTTTTATATTTTGATACTTCAAACATTATCCATTCCTCCGATATTTTTATTTTTAGCATGTTGTTGCTAATAATAATTGTCTCACAAAAATGTTTTAAAAAATACCAGACAAAAGTATTGCACTTTTTCTTTTTTAATGTTAGTATATTTCTAGTAATATATTTTTTAAATAAGAAGGTGATATTTATAAGGAAAAATCATTAATTGTATATTAGTATATAAATTTATAAAATGTACAAAATAAATTATGAGTAAAAGTTATAGTTAGTAAAAAATATTTTTTAATTTAGGAGGAATAAATATGAAAGCAAAAGATAAATTTAATAAAGGAATTACGTTGGTAGCATTGGTAATAACAATAATTATATTGCTTATTTTGACAACAATATCAATACAAGCATTAACAAATACAGGATTATTCCAAAAGGCAAAAGAGGCAAAAGAAAAAACAGAAGTTGCAGAAGTGAATCAAGCAAAAATGTTAAATGAATATGAAGACGAATTAAATAAATATGTTTCAGGAAATGTGAAAACATTACAGGCTGATGGTAGTTGGAACAATACAAAAAAAGTTAATAGTCCACAATTAATGTATGGAATGACCGGAATATACTGGGATGAATCTGGAAAAGAAACTGAAGTAAATGCTGACAACCAAGATAATTGGTATGATTATAGTAAACAAGAATGGGCAAATGCAGTAACAAAAGATAGTGATGGAAATATCACAGCATATTGGGTATGGATACCAAGATATGCATATAAAATAGAAAGTGGACGTTATACAAGTACAGCAGGAAAAATATCAGTAAAATTTTTACAAGGAACATCAAATAAAGATGGGAATAATACAGAAATAAGCCAAACATATCCGGAAACAACAGGTGAAACAATGTCAGCATATGTGGTACATCCAAGTTTTACAGATGGTTCAGAAAAAGGAAAAAATAATCATTTTATGAATGGTGAATGGGATAAAGAAATACCAGGATATTGGGTTGCAAAATATGCAGCAGGATTCCAAGAATGTACACAAACAGTTTCAAGTGATGGAACAATAATAGAACCAACAATAAATATAGCAAATGTAAAATATTCAGATAAGTATTATACATCATATTATGAAGAGTTTAAAGTGAATGCATTGTCTCAAGACTTTTCAAATACAGCGTATTCAAATCAAAAACTATCATATCCAGTATTTAAACCATTAACATATGCTTATAATATGATAAGTACTGGAGATGCGTATACAATATCGCAAGAAATAGCAAAAGCAAGCAATTTTTATGGATTAAATTCTAACAAAACTGATTCTCATCAAATGAAGAATAGTGAGTGGGGAGCTGTTGCGTATTTAACACAAAGCATATATGGAAGAAATGGAGTAGAGGTAACGGCAAATAAACAAAATTTAAATAATTTGAATTCTAAGCTAATATATGCGGTTACTGGATATTCAGATAAAACTCCAAATGGAGTATCGGCAAGTAGTACCAATAATATGAGTGGCATATTTGATTTAGGTGGATGTGTATGGGAACATGTATCAGCATATATATCAAATGGAAGTATTAGTATAAATAATTACGGGGCGTCATATGCTAATTTAAATGTAAATGAAAATGGGTATAAGAATTGGAATACAAAGTATGTAACAGTATATCCTTATGATTTAACGGATACAGGTAGTAATTATGGAAATTTAAAATCTACAGTATATGGTTTTGGAGATGCAATTTTGGAAACGTCTTATAGGGCTAATAATACAAATAGTTGGAATAAAGAATATTCTAATTATATGGTACGGAATTGCACCATTTTTAAATCGTGGTTCTAGTTATGCTATGGCTGATTTGGGAACGGGAGTTTTTTCTTTCTGGTCAAACGTTGGAATAACTCATCCTAATGATGGATTTCGCTCAGTACTTGTAGAAAAATAAAATAAAAAAGTATAAGTTTTATAAAAAAAGACTTGTACTTTTTTAAAATTATTATTATAATATAAAAGAAAAAATAGCAAGAAGGAAAAACGTTAAAAAGGAGACAAGTTCAATGGATGCTGAAAAAAGAATAAATAGAATAAAAGCAATAGAATATATAAATTCTTTTAATACATATTACAAAGAAGAACTATCAAAAGATGAAAAATTTGAAAAGAAGAAAAAAGGGCAGCAGGAGAAAAAAAGGCAATCAAAAAGAAAAAAAGAAACAACGGATAAATTGATAACTCCACAGCAAGCGTATGAAAGAGAAAAAGCAAGCTTAAATAATGTTCATCTTTTAGAAGGTTCAGAAAGAGGTAGGGTAAGAGAATTTAAAAAGACATTAAACCAAAAAGCAGGTTATAAAAAATATAGTGAAGCACAAGAATATTCGGCAAAAATTGAAGAAAGAAGATATCAGGAAAGAAACTCAGATGGAAGATAGCAGAAGAAGATAAAACAAAAAATAAAATTGTTTATAAAAATACCAAGGAGGAAATAAAAATGTACATATTTAACAAAATAACGGTAAATCCACAATTACCAAAAAGAATAGGAAAACTATCAGAAATAGCAAACAATTTATGGTGGTCATGGAATACAGAATTTTTAAGACTATTTAAAATGATAGATAGAGATTTATGGGAAACATGCGAAAAAAATCCAGTAAAATTCTTAAAACAAGTATCACAAGATAGATTAGAAGCAGTAGCAACAAATCAAGAATTTTTAAAAGAATATGATAGACTTGCAAAGGAATTTGACGATTATGTAACAAGTAAAAATACATGGTTTTCAAATAAATATCCAGAAAATAAAAAAGACTTAATAGCTTATTTTTCAGCAGAATATGGATTAGATCAAACAATCCCAATATACTCTGGAGGACTTGGAATATTATCAGGAGATCACTTAAAATCAGCAAGTGATTTAGGAATTCCATTAGTAGCTGTAGGACTATTATATAAAAATGGATATTTTCATCAAAAAATAAATGGATATGGAGACCAAGAAACAGAATACAATAATATAGATTTAAGTAATTTACCAATAAATCCAGTAAAAGATGAAAATGGTGAAGAACTAAAAATATATGTAAAATTTGAAAAAAGAAAAATATATTTAAAAGTATGGCAAATAAATGTTGGAAGAATTAAATTATATTTATTAGATTCAGATATAGATGAGAACAAACAAGAAGATAGAGAAGTTACTTTAAAATTATATGGTGGAGACCAAGAAATGAGAATAAAACAAGAAATTGTTCTTGGAATGGGAGGAACAAACTTATTAACAAGAGCATTAGGATTAAATCCAACTGTATACCATATGAATGAAGGACACTCAGCATTTTTGATATTAGAATTAATAAAAAATATTATAAAAGAAAAGAAAGTATCATTTGAAGTAGCAAAAGATATAGCAAGTTCTAAAACTGTATTTACAACACATACACCAGTACCAGCAGGAAATGATATATTCCCAATAGCATTGGTAGAAAAATATTTCAAAGAATTTTGGCCTAGATTAGGATTAGAAAGAGAAGAATTCTTAAAATTAGGAATGAAACCATGTACAGACCTAGAACCAGGATTTAACATGGGAATATTAGCATTAAAAGTAGCAGGAAAGAAAAATGGTGTAAGTAAATTGCATGGTGCAGTTTCAAGAGAATTATTTGGAGATGTATGGCCTGAAATAGCAGCAAATGAATCACCAATAACATATGTAACAAATGGTATACATACATGTTCATGGCTTGCTCCATCATTAAAAGAATTATATAATAAATACTTAATACCATATTGGCAAGATAATATTTATAAAGATGAAGTATGGGAAAATATAAATAATATACCAAACAAAGAATTATGGGAAATTCATCAAAAAAGAAAACAAAAATTATTAGAAATAGTAAAAGAAAGCACAACAAATAGATTAAGAAGATCAGGATATAGCTATGAAGAAATAAATGATATAACATCAAAATTAAATCCAAATGCATTAACAATAGGTTTTGCAAGAAGATTTGCAACATACAAAAGGGCAACATTAATATTTAGAGACTTAGAAAGAATAACACAAATTTTAAATAATGCAGAAAGGCCAGTTCAATTAATATTTGCAGGAAAAGCACATCCAGCAGATAAAGAAGGACAGGACTTAATAAAAAGAATACATGAAATATCAATGATGCCACAATTTAAAGGAAAAATATTTTTACTAGAAAATTACAATATAGCAATGTCAAGATATTTAGTAAGTGGTGTAGATGTATGGTTAAATAATCCAAGAAGACCTATGGAAGCATCAGGAACAAGTGGACAAAAAGCATCTGTAAATGGAGTTATAAACTTTAGTGTATTAGACGGATGGTGGGCTGAAGGCTATAACCAAGAAAATGGATGGACAATAGGAACAAATGCAGAATTTACATCATATGAAGAACAAGATGATGCAGATAGTCAAAGTATGTATAGAACATTAGAAGAAAAAATAATACCAACATATTATGATAAAGATGAAAATGGAATTTCAGAAAAATGGATGAAAATAATGAAAAATTCTATAACATCAACAGGTGGAAAATATAGTACATCAAGAATGCTTGTAGATTACACAAATAACTTATATATGCCATTATGTAATCTAACAAAAAAATATTATGAAAATATTGATAATGTTGCAGAATTCAATTTATGGAAAAAGAATTTATATATAAATTGGAAAGACATAAAAATTACACAAAAAAATAACTTAAATAATATAACAATGGATGCAGGAAACAATATTGAAGTAAAATGTGAAGTGCAACTTCCAAATATAAGTGTAGATAATATTGAAGCACAATGTTATTATGGAAAAATATTAGACAATGGTATAGTTGAAAATGTAAGTATTATTCCAATGAAATTAACTGCAAAAGATGAAGAAAATAAAATATATGAATATACAACAAAAATAGAATTAAGAACAGGTGGAAATTATGGCTATACATTTAGAGTTATGCCAAAGCATGAAATGTTGTTAGATTCAGAAAACCTTAATTTAGTAAAATGGATTACTGATTAAAATGGAACAAGTGGAACAGTGCAAAAATGTTCCACTTTTTATGTCTTTTTTTGTCGAAAGATTTTTCTTGATTTTTAGTTAAGGGAACAAAAGAAAAGTAGTACAATTTAAACTGTACTACTTTTTAAAGGTAATAACGCTATTTTTAAAATCCAAATTAGCTAGAGAATTATTCTCAAAAGCAAGAGAATACACATCAGTAGCCCAAACATCCTTATCAAATATAATTTGTAAATTTTTATTAAAATTACTATCCACAAACTTTTTAACAGAAGTAATTAATTTTAATTCTGGATTTTTTGTAGCAATTTCTGAAACTAATTTTTTTCCATTATCATTAAAACCAAGAACTCTAATATAAGGTTTTTCTACTTTTTTAGAAAGTTGCATATCTTCTTTAGAAATATCAAGCAAAGCATATAAAAGAATTCTTTGTAATCTAGTTATAGTATATCTTTTTGACTTTACAATTTCTAAAAACTCATTAATATTATTACAAGAATTAGTAGCTTTTTTAATAGAAAATTCTAGTCCTTCGGAAACATCTGGAATATTAGCAATTTCTTCAATTGTCATCTTTCTTAATGTATAAATAATTTCTTTTTCAAAACAATTTAAATCAGGTACAATACAGCCAGAATTTATGCAATTCATTAAAATTAAGTATGATTCTAAAGGTATAACAGTTTTAATAGCATCAAAATTTTTATTTTTAATAAGCTCTCTAATTGCGGTAGCACTTGCAAAATTTTGAGGATTACAATTTGAAGTCGAGTTCTCGATTTTTGATAATTTAGTACTATTATAATCTGTTGCAAATCTACTAATACACACAGGCTTTATTGAACTTTTATATTTTTTCAAAGCTTTTAAATATTCAATTCCTAAAATATTGTTAGGAGAAGATAAAACTTTGCTATACTTTTCAAAATCTATAATTCTATTTTCAGGAACAATATAATCAGAATTTTTTATATAATCAAGCAAGGCATTTTCACGAGCTTTAGGAAAAGACAGTCCTTTGCTTAATTCAATAGATAATAAATTTTTATATTCTTCAGGCTCTGAACATAGAATATTAGCAATGTTACTTAAAACAGATATATCAGAAGTTTCTGATCCAAAGGATAAGTAATTAACAATACCCAAAGAATTTAAAATTTTAATAGCACCATCAGCAAAATTTTCTGCACTAGAAATAGAATACAGAACAGGTAATTCTATGACTAAATCAATACCATTTTCTAAAGCCATTTTAGTTTTTGACCATTTGTCAACAATAGAAGTAGAACCACGTTGTGTAAAATTTCCACTTATTATAGCAACAGTGTAGTCAGCATCAGTTAGTTTTTTAGAAGCTTCTAAATGGTATAAATGACCATTATGGAATGGGTTATATTCTGCAATTATTCCTAAAACTTTGTGCATTTTTGTATCTCCTTTCAAAATATTAATGTATAAATTATAAAAGTCTTGTTATTTTTAAACTATATTGATATAATAACATAAAATAAAAGAAAAAACAAGGAAAGCAAGCTGTTTAAGCCAATAAGCACCTTGTATTGTATAGAGAGGAAATAAGAATATGGAAAAAGTTATTATATATACAGATGGAGCTTGTTCAGGAAACCCTGGTCCAGGAGGATGGGGAACAATTTTGATGTATAATGGAAATAAAAAAGAAATATCTGGTGCTAAAAATAATACAACAAATAATGTAATGGAACTTACAGCAGCATTAGAGGGATTAAAAATGTTAAAATTCCCATGTGAAGTAGAATTGTATAGTGATAGTGCATATTTAGTAAATAGTTTTTCGCAAGGATGGATTTATAATTGGAAAAAAAATAATTGGAAAACTGCAAGTAAGGAACCAGTAAAAAATAAAGAGATTTGGGAAGAAATATATAATTTAACTCAAATACATAAAGTGAAATTTATTAAAGTAAAAGGCCATGCAGATAATGAGTTTAATAATAGATGTGATGAAATGGCACGTAATGCAATAAAGACATTGTAATATTTAATAAATATAAGTTTATATATAATATTTTAATATAGAATAATTAAATGTATTACCAAATATTACATTTATATTACATTTTAAAATTATATTGCAAAAAAGAAATCTTTAATTTATAATTAAGGTGATTAGTATATACGTAGGGGGATAAAAATGGAAACATTTGCGGATTATCTTTTAAATGAAAAAGAATTAATAAATAAAATGGATATTTTACATAGACTACAAAGAATGTTAAGAGAAAAAAAAGGAATAAATATTTTTTTTAACAATACAGTTATATTTAAAACTGAAATTGCAAGGATGTTTTTAAAGTATACAGATGTAGGAAAAGAATTAGATGAAAATTTAGTATTAACAGCATGTCTTTTATGTAATTGCAAAAAAATAGATGGTCCACAAAGTTTGGAAAGTCTACATAGCTATGCAAAAAATGGAGCAGATTTTTTATCAACATTAGGATTTGATAAAAGATTTTGTAAAATTTGTGAAGAAGTTAATAGATATAGTGGAAGTGAACCAAGAGAACCAGAAAGTGATGTACTAGAATTAGTTGATAATTTTGGAGGAATGTTGTTAGATAGACCAGAAAGAGCAGGATATTCTCCAGAAAAAGCTATAATGCAAATGGAATTGGAAACTTTTAGAAATAAAGAAAATAGATACTTTGAACAGTTTAAACAGTTTGTAGGATTAGTACAGGAGGTAGAAGTATAATGGAAACAAATGGAAAAGTTGGAGCAGTTAAAATGAAACCACTTTATGCATTAAAAAAAATGTGTGAAGAATACTCAATAGATAGAGTAATTGGTGGAGGATTAGTAAAAAGATATGAAATGGTAATAGATAAGACAATTAAAAACAAAGAGCAAGAATTAGAAAATGGTAAAAACAGGGCTGAAGTAGAAATAGATAATTCTATGTTTGGACAAGAAGTATTGGAAGAATTAGGAATAACAAAAGAAAAATCAGGAGAATATGTAATGTCTGGAAAACAGGAGATTCAAGAACAATCACAAGATGACGGACTATTACGATAAAATATAATAGACGACTATAAGGTCGTCTAATTATATGTATAGCAATAATTAATTGTAAAGGAAAAGAGGAATAATATGTACGAAGTATTTGCAGATTTACATGTGCACATAGGAAGATCAGAAAATGGAAAACCAATAAAAATAACAGCAGCAAGAAGTTTGAATTTTGCTAACATAGCAAAAGAATGTGCAGAAAGAAAAGGAATAAACATTGTAGGAATAATAGATTGTGCTTCACCATATGTAATAGAAGACATAGAAAATTTCTTAAAAACAGGAGATGCATATGAGTTAAAAGATGGAGGAATAATTTATAAAGATAAAGTATGTATTCTTTTAGGAAGTGAAGTAGAAACATCAGAAAAAGGTAGAAACGGAAAATGTGGAGCAGCACATAATGTATGTTTCTTTCCACATTTAAAAGATATAAAAGCATTTTCAAACGAAATGAGCCATCATATAAAAAATATAACATTAAGTACGCAAAGGTCAGATATATCAGGATATGAATTGATAGATATTGTTGAAAAATATAATGGTATTTTAATACCAGCACATATATTTACACCATTTAAAAGTTACTATGGTAATTGTACAGACAGATTAGAAAATATATTTAAAGAAAAATATGATAAAATATTTGCTGTAGAATTAGGCTTAAGTTCAGATACATTTTTAGCAGATGAAATATCAGAACTAGAAAATAAAACATTTGTAACAAACTCAGATGCTCACTCATTGCCTAAAATTGCTAGAGAATATAATAAAATGCAAGTGGAAGATATATCTTTTAAAGAAGTTGTGAAAGCATTAAAAAATGAAGATGGAAGAAAAATACTTGCAAATTATGGTTTAGACCCAAAACTTGGAAAATATCATAGAACTTATTGTGATAATTGCAACAAAACCATAGAAACAAAAGAACCAGTTGATGCTTGTCCATATTGCGGAAGTAATAAAGTAACATTTGGGGTTTTTGATAGAATTGAGTTAATAAAAGATAAAAAAGAGACAAAAAGTCCTGAAAATAGACCACCATATATTTATCAAGTTCCACTTGGATTCATTCCAGGTGTAGGTGGTAAAACTATTGAAAAATTGCTTGATACTTTTGAAACAGAGATGAATATATTGCATAAATTATCAAAAGATGATATAGAAGCGGTTGTAGGAGAAAAAGTTGCTAATTCTATAGAAAAAGCAAGAAAAGGTCAAGCTAAAGTTCAATCCGGTGGTGGAGGAAACTACGGAAAAATTTTGTAAGAATATTAATTATTTTAAAACTACCTATATAATAAAATTTATAACATATCGAATGTGACGGAAATAAACTTAGAAATTTTTATTGATTTTATGGAAAGAGTTCACTTTAGTGGAAGGGTGCCATAAAATCAATTTAAAAGTTCTTGTTTATGTATGGAGCCGAGAGATGTTATAAATTTTATTATATAGGTAGTTTTATATTGTAATAATAGTTCTAAAAATCTCTTTATCGAATACACATTATGTATAAAAGAAAGATAAGGAGAATTTTTAATGAGAAGAAACAAACGATTAAAAATATGGGATACAATAGGAAATCATGTTGCAAATAATAAAAAAGAATACATATTAGTAACATTGATTTTTTTAGTAGGAATTTTTTTAGGAGTAATGTTTATAAATAATAGCAAAGAAAGCCAACTATCAGAAATATCATCATATCTTAATAATTTTATTGATAAATTAAAAAACACCGAAAAATTAGAAACAATGGCAATTTTAAAAACAACATTATTAGAAAATGTAATTTTAGCAGTAACCTTATGGTTTTTTGGAACAACGGTAATAGGAATACCAATTGTATTTGGAATTATAATGTATAGAGGATTTTGTTTAGGATACACAATATCAACAATAATATCAGTTATAGGAGTCGGTAAAGGCATTTTATTTATACTAATAACTCTAGTACTACAGAATATATTGTTTATTCCTGCACTAATAGCTATAGGAGTTAGCCGGATTTAAATTATATAAATCAATAGTAAAAGACAGAAATAGGGATAACATAAAAATAGAAGTATTGCGACATACAATATTTTCAGGAATTATGATGGGCTTATTATGTGTATCTGCAATAATAGAAATTTTAATATCTACAAATATTTTGAAAAATTTTGTAAAATATTTTTGAAAAATGTATTTACTTTTTGTCAATTGTTTGATATAACATATACAGAATTTATGTAAATAAAATATTTTGATATAGGGGTAAGGAAAAATGGAAAAACAATTAAAACTTTTTTTTGAATTTTTAGAAAACGAAAAGAAACTATCAAACAACACATTACAATCATACAAAAGAGACTTAAAACAATTCAGAAGATATATAGAAGGATGCGAAGTAGCGTATACAAAAGTAGACGAAGAAGTAATGCAAAACTACATTGAATATTTAGAAGAATTAGGAAAAAAACCTTCAACTATTTCAAGATGTATAGCATCAATTAGATCTTTTTATCAATACGTACTAAAAAAAGGCAAAGTAAAAAAAGATCCAACAAAAAATATACAATCACCAAAAGTAGAAAAAAGAACACCATGTGTTTTAACTTCTAAAGAAGTAGAATTATTATTGGAACAACCAAAAGATATAGATTTAAAAGGAATTAGAGACAAAGCAATGCTTGAATTTGCATATGCAACAGGAATGAGAGTTACAGAAATAATATCATTAGATATAGACGATATTGACTTTAAAGAAGGATTTGTAAATTGCAGAAAAGCAAATAAACAAAGAATAATTCCATTAGGAAAAATGTCATTAAAAGCATTAAAGGAATATACAGATCATGCAAGAGGAATTTTATTAAAAGATGATAATGAAAAAGCACTATTTGTAAATGTAAATGGTCAAAGATTAACAAGACAAGGATTCTGGAAAATTATAAAATATTATAAAGAACAAGCTCACATAACAAAAGATATAACACCACATGTTTTAAGACATTCATTTGCAACACATTTATTACAAAATGGTGCAGATTTAAAATCAATTCAAACAATGCTTGGACATTCAGATATTTCTTCAACACAAGTTTATATGCAGTTCCAAGATGATGGGTTAAAGGATATTTATCAAAAAGCTCATCCAAGAGCGTAAAAATAAAATAAAAAATTACCATAAATTTCTTGACAAATGAGAAATTTATGGTATAATAGATTTTGTTACAAGAAGAAGCAAAAACTTCTCACCTTAGTAAATAAACGAAAGGTTAGAAAATAAATAGAATTTTAAAGGTAAGCTTTAAATTTATTTTGCGGTAATTGACTTGTAACAAAAGTCAATTTTTTTTATGGAGGTGTTTTAACATAAAACAAGAATTACCAATTAATGGTCAAATAAGAGAAAAAGAAGTTCAATTAATAGGAGTAAACGGTGAAAAACTAGGAATAGTTTCAACAAGAGAAGCTTTAGAAAAAGCTGGAGAAAACAATTTAGACTTAGTTTTAGTAGCACCAAACTCAAAGCCAGTAGTTTGCAAAATAATGAACTACGGAAAATACAAATTTGAACAAGCTAAAAAAGAAAAAGAAGCTAAAAAGAAACAAAAAATATTAGAAGTAAAAGAAATAAGAGTTACTCCTAATATAGAAGAACATGACTTTGAATTTAAAGCCAAAAATGCAAGAAAATTTTTAACAGATGGAAACAAAGTTAAAATAACAGTTAGATTTAGAGGAAGAGAAGTAAATAATTCAAAAGCTGGAGAAAATGTTTTAAACAAATTCATAGAAAAATTAGAAGATGTTGCTACTGTAGAGAAGAAACCAAAACTTGAAGGTAGAAACATGTTTACAATTTTAGCTAAAAAAGTATAAATATAAGAAAGAAGGGAAAATTATGGCAAAATTAAAAACAAACAAAGCTGCAAAAAAAAGATATTCATTAACAGCAACAGGAAAAATTAAAAGAACAAAATCAAACAGAAGACATTTATTAGCAAATAAAACAAAAAGACAAAAAAAATCAGGAAAAGTTCAAAATGCTTATGCAAGCAAAACATGTGAAAATACAATAAAGAAATTATTACCATATGGTGGATAATAGGTAGAGAAGGAGTGAAATAAAAATGGCAAGAGTAAAAACAGCAAGAACAACAAGAGCAAGACATAAAAAAATATTAAAACAAGCAAAAGGATATTTTGGAGCAAAACATTATAGATTTAGAAATGCTAACCAAGCAGTTATGAAATCATTATCTTACGCATATGTAGGAAGAAAAGATAAAAAAAGTGATTTTAGAAAATTATGGATAACAAGAATTAATGCTGCTGCAAGAATGAATGGAACAACATACAGCAAAATGATAGCAGGTCTAAAAAAAGCTAATGTTACAATAAACAGAAAAATGTTAGCTGAAATAGCTGTAAGTGATCCAAAAGCATTTACAGAAATTGCTGAAATAGCAAAAAAAGCATAGTAATTTATAAATTAGTAAAATAAAAGAAACGTTTTAAACCTTATTAAAGGAAAACGTTTTTTTTTATTGTTTTTTCATTTTTGGTTTTGATATTAAAGAAGCAAGATATCCAAAGAAAACTGCGGCAGCAATTCCACCAGATGCTGCTTTAACGCCACCAGTAAAAGCACCTACTAAACCAGTTTCTTTAACACCTTCAATAGCTCCTTTTGCTAAGTTATATCCAAAGCCAGTTAATGGGACAGTAGCTCCACTTCCTGCAAAATCAACTAAATATTTATAAATACCAAGTCCACCTAAAATGGCACCTGTTGTTACGAATATAACTAAAATTCTAGCTGGAGTAAGTTTTGTTTTATCTATTAAAATCTGACCTATTACACAAATAATTCCTCCAACAACAAAACACTTTAATAAAGTCATCCAACTAAAAACATTTGCCCAATTAATATTCATGATATATTACTCCTTTCAGAAATTATATTTCTATACTAATTGCATGTGCTATTCCAGGTATAGACTCACCTTGTTGAGAACTTGTAGAGTTCATTAAAGCACCAGTAGCAATTAATAAAAGTTTTTTAATTTTCTTTTCTTTTAATTGTTTGAATAAATATCCTGAAAAAACAGTACCGCAACATGCACATCCACTTCCACCAGAATGAGTGTCTTGAGCATTTTTATCAAAAATTAAAACACCACAGTCATTATAATTAGATTTTATATTGTAACCTTGAGATTTAGCAATATCAATAGCAAGTTCTTTTCCTATATGTCCCAAATCTCCACTTATAATTGCATCATAGTAACTAGGGTTTCTACCAGTATCCATAAAATGAGTAATTAAAGTATCAACAAATGCAGGTGCCATAGCTGCTCCCATATTATTGGCATCTTTTATTCCCATATCAACAATTTTACCAGGTGTAATATGTGTAATATATGGTCCAGTACCATTTTTAGAAACTATTGCAGCACCACTGCCAGTAACAGTCCATTGAGCAGTAGGAGGTCTTTGGTTTCCAAGTTCAAGTGGAAATCTAAATTGTTTTTCTGCACTACAAAAATGGCTAGAAGTAGCACATAAGACATTTTGAGCAAAACTTTCTACTGCAATAGCAGATAACGACATAGATTCAACAAATGTTGAACATGCACCAAATACACCAAAAAAAGGAATATTTAATTCACGAAGTCCAAAACTAGATGAAATGCATTGGTTTAAAAGGTCTCCTGCAAAACAACAATCGATTTGTTCAGAAGGAATACCAGATTTGCTAATAACGGTATTTACAGTTTCTTTAATAATTTTACTTTCAGCTTTTTCCCATGTTTTTTCACCCCAAAATTCATCATCTAAAGTTTGGTCAAAATACTTAGCAAGAGGTCCTTGAGATTCTTTGGGACCAACAATAGAAGCACAATCTGTTATAGTAGGTGGGGTATCGAATTTTATAGTTTGTTTTCCTAACTTTTCCAAAAAATCAACTCCTTTAAACTAATGTCATACTCTGAGTGTTGAAAATAAGGTATATAATACCAACAATTATAGATGCAGAAATACCAAAGACAAGAACTGGACCTGCAACAGTGAACATTTTTCCGCCAACACCCATTACATAACCTTCTGATTTATATTCCATAGCAGGAGAAACAATAGAATTTGCAAAACCTGTTATAGGGATTAAAGAACCAGCACCAGCAAATTTTCCGATTTTGTTAAATATATTAAGCCCAGTCAAAAAGGCGGAAATACCAATTAGTATAATTGATACTATTGTTCCTGAAAGTTCTTGATTAAAGCCTCTTTCTTTACATATGTTCATAATTATTTGTCCAATTGTACATATTAGCCCACCTACCCAAAATGCATTAAAACAGTTTTTCCATATTGGTGAATTTGGCGATTTTTTATTGACGTAATCTTGATATGTTTGTTTTGTTTCAATAGGATTCATTAATTATCATCCTTTCTATTTAAATCTATTAAAAAAGCTAAATCTAGGTCTACAAAGTATTCTGATATTTTATTTCCATCAATTTTAGCTCTTTGCTCTAAAATTTTTACACTTGATATATAGTCAATTGTTTTTGATGCTTCATTTATAGTTTTTACTATTGCGTCTTTCCATGAAATTTCTGAAGTACCAGTTATTATTAAATGTTTTTCAATATCCATGTTAAATCCTCCTCTAAAAAATTCTTTAAAAGTATTTTTGCCGTTTTTAGAAAAAATATACAATTAATATAATATTAAAATAAAAATATAGAAAAACAAGTTAAAAAGAGGTATAATAAAAAATATAAAAAATAACCTAGGAAGGGGAGAAAAATAACAATGATAGATAAAACAAGAGAACTAGCACTAAAAGTATTGTACAAAATAGATAAAGAAGAAGCATATTCAAATATAGAACTAAATGAACAAATAAAACAAAATAGAAAGAATTTAACTGAAAAGGATATAGGATTAATTTCTGAAATTGTATATGGAGTAACAACATGGAGATTAACTTTAGATGAAATAATTAAAAAATATTCAAAAATAAAAATTAAAAAAATTTCTCCATGGATATTAAATATTTTAAGAATGGGAATATATCAAATAATATTTTTAGATAAGATACCAAAATCTGCTGCTGTAAATGAAAGCGTGAATTTGGCAAAAAGATATGGACATGCATCAAGTTCAAATTTTGTAAATGCTATTTTGAGAAAAATCGAGAAAACTGATTATGAGGAATTTTTTCAAATTGGAGATGATATAGAAAGAATATCAAAAATAACTTCAATGCCCAAATGGATAGTAGAAGAATTGATGAAGAACAATGAGATAAAAAAAGTAGAAGAAATTTGTAAAAACTCAAACATAAAACCAAAAATTACAATAAGAGTTAACTCATTAAAAATAAATAAACAAGAATTAATTAAAAAACTAAAGGAAAAAGGTATAGAATGTAACGAACCTCAAGAAAAAGTAGACGATTTTTTGATATTAGAAAAGATAAAAAATATAGAAAATATTGATGAATTTAAAAAAGGATATTTTACAATTCAAGACATATCAGCTGGTCAAACTGCACGAATTTTGAATCCACAACCTGGTGAATTAGTTTTAGATGCATGTTCAGCACCAGGTGGAAAAACAACATATATGGCTGAACTTATGAAAAATAAAGGAAAAATTGAAGCTTGGGATATACATGAACATAGGACTAAACTAGTGGAACAAAATGCACAAAGATTAGGAATAAATATAATAGAGACAAAAGTAAAAGATGCAAGCTTGTATGATGAAAAATTAAAAGAAAAGTTTGATAAAATTTTATTAGACGTTCCTTGTTTAGGAATTGGAGTAATAAAAAGAAAACCGGATATTAAATGGAAAAGAAAACCAGAAGATGTAAAAAATATAACAGAAATTCAAAAGAAAATTTTAGACAATTGTTCAAAATATTTGAAAAAAAATGGTGTTATGGTATATTCAACATGTAGTATTTTAGAAAAAGAAAATCAAGATATTGTTGATGAATTTTTGAAAGAAAATAATGAGTATTATATAAGACCAGAGGAAACGCGAAATATATTGACAAATGAGGAAAAAGATGGCTTTTTTATATGTAAAGTTTACAGAAAATAAACAAATATTACAACAATATTACAGAAAGATTACATTTGTATTATAATTTATTAAAACCTATTGACTTTTTGGCTAGAAACGGTAAAATAAAAGAGAATTAATTATCATTATTTGTAAGAAAATGTGATAAAAAAGATTATTTAAATAATAAGATAGAAGGAGCAAAAATGTCAACTTGTCTAGGATTGTATATAGAAGAAAATTTAATTAAATATGCAAAAGTTTCTAAAGAACGTGAACAAATTAAAGTTGAATCATTTGGAATGAAATTTTATGATAATTTAGACCAAACAATAAAACAAATTGTTGAAGAGACATATAGTTATAAAACACCAATTAGTATAAACTTGTCAGAGGAGATGTATAATTATTTTCAAGTATTTGCTTTATTAAATAAAAAAGATTTACCAAAGGCAATACAAACAGAATTTGAGTCTTATTGTGCAGATAAAAATTACAATCCAAATGTTTTTGAAACAAGGTATGCAATTACTCCAAATACTCAAGATAAAGAAAAATTAAAAGTAATTCATGTTAGTGAAAACAAAATAGAGTTAAATAAAAAATTACAAAAGTTTAATGGATATAAATTGCAAAACATTACTCCAGTATCAATGACTATACCAAGTATCGCAGAACTAGAAGAAAAAGAAAATTGCCTTATAGTAAATATAGAAGAAGATACAACAATTACAACAGTTATAGACAAAAATATATATGATATAACAAAATTAGATATTGGAAGTAGAGAAATACTTGACAAAATAAATGTAAAAGAAAATTCTTATCAAAAAGCATATGAAATATGCAAAGAAACAACGATTTATACATCTGAAGGTAAAGAACTAACAGATGCAGAAACGAACTATCTTGAAGATATAATGCCAACATTATATGAAATAGTTGGACATTTAAGAAAAATTATAAATGAAAGTTTGGATAAAATTGATAAGATATATATTACTGGTACAGGAGCTTTAATAAATAATGTAGATTTATATTTTGAAGAATATTTAGAAAATGTAAGATGCGAAATATTAAAACCAAGTTTTGTTAAAATATCTCCTGATATAAATATAAAAGATTATGTAGAAGTTAACTCTGCTATATCTTTAGCACTTAATGGATTAGGACAAGGCATTTCAGGAATGAACTTTAAAAAGAATTCTTTTATGGATAAATTACCAGAAATATTGACAATGGAAGTTGGAACTAAAAAATCAATGGTAGGTAGAAAAAATCCACCTAAAGTGTTGACATTAGATTTTGACACACCATTAGATGCTGTAGAAAAAAATATGTTAAGGAGCGTAGCTGGATTATTAGTATTATTAGTTATATATTGTAGTTTTTCAGCTTTAATAAAAAACCAAATAACATCTAAAAATTCAGAAGCTGACAAATCTATAAATGACACAAATGCTCAAATAGCTTTAGTGAATAAAGATATACAGAGTGTACAAAGCAAGACAAATGATTATACAAATAAAATTAATAATTTACAACAAATAAATGAAAAAATAGAAGAAAATAATAGAACTAAAAAGGCAATTCCTAATTTACTAAATAGATTAATGTACATAATGCCTTCAGAGGTCCAATTAACATCTATAAAAAATGAAACATCAACACATATAGTAATTCAAGCACAATCAACAAGTTATGCACAGTTAGGATATTTGACAGCTAGTATAAAAACAAATGGAATATTGACAAATGTTATATCTTCTTCTGGGCAAAAAGATAACAATATAGTAGCAATAAAGATAGAAGGTGATTTGCCATGAAAAAATTATTAATTAGTATTATAATTCTTTTAATGTTAATATTAACAGGTTTTACAATAGTAAAAGGAATAGACATAGGACCTCTTAAAGTTTTAGGAATATTAGAAATAAAAGATGAAAATGATAAATTAGATGACAAAGTAAAACAAGCGACAAAATTGACAAGTACTGATTATCAGAAAAAAATAGATGATTTGAATACTGCTATAAAACAACTAGAAACTCAAAAAAATAGTTATGAAGATATGGTAAATGTTAGTACAGATAGTCAAGTAGAAGCAGCAAATCAAACATATAACAATACAATAGACTTCCTTTTTGTAAGAATAGAAAATCATGCAAAAAGTGAAGGGGTAACTATGAAAATGGAAGTTACTAGAAGTTCAACAGGAGTAAATAATGTTTATAATTTGAATTTTACAGCTACTGGAAGTTATACAGGAATAGAAGAATTTATTACAGGAATAGAGGATGATTCAAAATTAGGATTTAAAATAGAAAATTTCTCTATGTCAGCATCTTCAGAAAGTGGAGATCAGTTGGAAGCAACATTTGTGTGCAAAGATATTACAATACAAGGAATAGATTCAACTACTTCTAGTAGTGTAACAACACAGGTAGATACTACAAATTCAAACACAATAGGACAAACAAATAGTATGAATTCAAATACAACAGTACAAACAAATACAATTCAATAATTTAGAAAGGAGTGGTAAAGTAATGGCTAAAAATATTATAAAAGAAATGATTATATTTTTATTATTGGCATTGGCAATTATATTAATATTAGGTGTATTACTTTATAAATATGTTCCTGCGAATAAAATAATTCCGGAGAAAGTTTCATATACTACTCCTGAAAATGTAAAAACAGAATTGCAAACTGATGAAAATGTTGATGATTCTGAGGTAGTTGTAACATATCAAATAGATTCAACTGATTTGAGTAATTATAAAAAAATACAAGAATATGTTCCAGGAAAGAAAAATCCATTTGCATCTGTGCAACAAGATAATTCAACAGCAGGATCTAACTCAAATTCGGGAACGACAGAAAATTCTAGTAGTAATAATAAGTCAAATACAAATTCAAGTACAGGTACAAGTACAACTACATCATCATCAGGTAGTACAAATAATGGAAATGGATCTAGTACTACAACAAATAGTTCAAATTCTGGATATCTTCCTGATAAAGGAACTAAATAAAATTAGTTATTAACATTATATTTATTTTTATAAATATAGTATATATATATTATATCAAAAGAAAAAGGAGGGAAAGTTATAATGAAAGGACAAAAAGGTATTACATTAGTTGCATTAGTAATAACAATAATTATATTATTAATATTAGCTGGTATTTCAATTGCTTCTTTAAGCAATACAGGTTTATTTGGAAAAGCTCAAGAAGCTAAAGATAAATCAGAAAATGCAAGATTAAATGAATTAAACACATTAAATGAGTATACAGACGCTATAAACGCAATAAAATAATTAAGTAATAAAAGGCATATGCATAAAATAATATGTATATGTCTTTAATAAAAAATAAATGAAGTAGGAATAGACAATGGAAATATTTTTTTATATTATAATTTTTATGATTGGAATTACTTTTGGAAGTTTTTATACTTTAGCAGTATATAGAATACCAAAAGGACAAGATATAACTCATACACATTCATATTGTCCAAATTGTAATCACAAATTAAATATATTTGATTTAATACCTATATTTAGTTATATTTTTTTAGGAGGAAAGTGTAGGTATTGTAAACAAAAAATAAGACCAAGGTATTTGATTTTAGAAGCATTATCTGGATTATTTTTTGTAGCAGTAGCATATTTAATGGGATTAAGTGTTTATGATTTTGATAAAATAAAAATAATAGAATATTCATTTTTTGTTTTATATTTTACATTTATAGTTCTTATGGCAGGAATAGATAAAGAATATAGAACAATAAACAAACCTGTTTTAATGTATGGGGTAATAATTTCAATTATGTATATAGTATATCTATACATAATAGAAAAAACTAGTATATATAGATATGCTATATATTTAGTATTATTTTTAGCATTATTATTATTTGATACTATCAATTTGAAAAAGAAAGCTAAAATTAGTTATACAAATTCAATATTAATAGTAATTTTAATAATGGCTATATATACAGATGAATATGTAACAATAGCAAGTATAATATCAACATTGTTAATGGTTTCATTAATCTTATTATTAAAAAAAATAAAAAAACCTAAAACAACACAAACATCAGAACAGTATAATAATAACATAAAAATAGGATTTTATTTATCAATATTTAATATAATTTATTTTATTATGGTTTTATCATATTATAAATTTGTTTAGAAGGGAAGATTATGTTGATAAAAGAAGAAAAAGGATTTACAGGAATTGATATTGCAATCTCATTAATTGTCATAACTATTTTTATATCAATGATAGCAAATTTAATAGCAAATATAAATTTAACTGCACAAGATACAAATAGGAAAACAATAGCAACTTCGTATGCTGTGCAAGAAATAGAAAAAATAAAAGCACAAGGGTACTTAGATTCGTATGATTCTAAAGGAATAGCAAAAGAAGAAGTATTAAAAGAAGAAGATATTTATAATGGCTCAGAATTTACAGGATATAATAAAAAAATAGTAATAAGAGATTATGTATTGGTTGTAAATGATACTACAAAAAAAAGTAATATAGTAAAAGAAATAACTGTAAATATTTCTTATAAAGTAGGGAATAAAGAAAAAAATGTAAAGATTTCAACATATGTTGCAAAGGAGTAAAATAGTGAAAAGTGATAAAGGTATAACATTAACATCGTTAATTATTTATATAATAGGAATGATGATAGTTGTAACTTTAATATCAACATTATTATCTTTTTTCAATAAAAATATAAAGATAGGTGATATAAAAAGTAATACAACACAATTTACTAAATTTTCTAGTATATTTGCAGATGAAATAAGTAGAAAAAATAATATTATTATAGATTGTAAAACAACGGGAAGTGGAACAGAAAAAATCAGTTACATTATTTTTTCAAGTGGAAACCAATATACATTTATGGGAAAAAATAATGCAATATATAAAAATAATATTAAAATTTGTGAAAATGTAAATAATTGTGATTTTGTGTATAAATATGTGGATTCAAAATATGCAATTACAGTTAATTTTAAGACAGATGGTATTGATTTAACAGGTAATAATGCAATTACTTATAATTTGTAGAATAGAAAGGATGGTTTTACTATGGAAATGAGAAGAAGAATGCCAATAGGAGTAGAATTGGTAAAAAGAGGAATAGTAACAGAAAATGATATAGAAAAAGCTTTAGAGTATCAAAGAGAACGTCCAAATACAAAACTTGGAGATATATTGCATATTTTAGATGCATGTGATGGAGATATTTTAATACAAAATATAGCTGAAATATTAGGAGAAAAGGGTGTATTATTAACATCAAATACTTTAAAAATAAAACCAACTGATTATCTTTCTTTAGATGTATGTAAGAAAAATAAGTGTATTCCATTTGAAGTTGTTAATGGAAAAATAAAAGTTGCTTTTACTGATAAAATTATTAACGGAAAGCCAGATCCAGTAAGAATGTTATTGTTAAATAAAGGACTTGTAATGGAACAATATATAACATTTGAAAATGATATTGATAGAATTTTGAACTCTATGGAAACAGAGACTGCAGATGGAGACATAACAAAAGCAACAACTTCTTCATCAACTACAATGATTGAGTTAATAGATAGTATAATAAGAACTGGTATGGAAAAAAGAGCAAGTGACATTCATATTGAACCATTAGCAAATGAAATAAGAGTTAGATATAGAATTGATGGAGAATTATTTACAGCTGCTAAAATTTCAAAAGAAAAACAAACACAAGTAATAGGAAGATTAAAAGCAATATCAAATATGCATCAAGAAAAACAAGAA
>ERZ824473.915-NODE-915-length-47171-cov-14.798752_pt1 | contig 47171 bp, 51 predicted proteins | sample MGYA00519874_ERZ824473 | MGnify/ENA primary metagenome ERZ824473 (study PRJEB31778, sample SAMEA3449151) | human gut metagenome | biome: human gut; feature: human-associated habitat; material: faeces | place: United Kingdom | collected 2010/2012 ... | reverse complement strand
GAATCGACCTGCCGGTATGTGTGCAGGAAGCCATCAAGGCATATCGCGGGGAAAACGACTGGCTGGGACATTTTCTGACGGATCGCTGCGATATCGGGAAAGAGCTAACCGAACAGTCGGGGGCGCTTTATACGGCATACCGTCAGTATTGCGCGGAGTGCGGCGAGTATACCCGTTCCACAACCGATTTCTACACGGCGCTGGAGAACGAGGGCTTTGTACGGCAGCGGACGCGCAAGGGCAGTGTGATTCGTGGGCTTATGCTGCGCACCGATGACTTTCTGGATTGACCTATAAATAGGTAGTGTGACGGTCGTTACACTCTCTGCGGGAAGTTCCATATAGGGAAAAAACATAAGGTGAAATTTACCTATAAGGAACTCTTGCGGGAGACTGTCACCGACCGTCACACATGTGGAGGCTGCTATGCGACATAAAGAACATTTTCTCTCGTATCTCAAGAGAAATTACCTGAACGATCACGGTTACCGTGGCACACTAACCCGGTCATTGATGGAAGACCCGTATATAAAATGCAATCTTTGCAATCATACCCGGACACTGAAACGCCTTAAGGCAATAGGCGCATCTGACGGATGCATCAAAGCCTATTTGGAATGCTGGGAGGAATACCAGAAATGCGAGAACGAGATATAGAAAAACGACTGGTCGATGCTGTCCAAAAGCGCCGTGGCCTGTGTCCCAAGTGGGTCAGCCCCGGACTTGACGGTGTGCCAGACCGCATCATCCTGATGCCCGGCGGGCACGTGGCCTTCGCGGAATTGAAAGCCCCCGGCAAAAAGCCCCGCCCGCTTCAACTGACGCGCAAGGCACAACTGGAACGGCGCGGCTTCCGAGTGTTCATCATCGACAATACAGAACAGATTGGAGGGGTGCTGGATGAAGTATCAGCCCCATGATTATCAGAAATACGCCACACAATTTATTATCAACCACCCGACGGCAGCTGTGTTCCTGCAAATGGGTCTCGGCAAAAGTGTGATTACCCTGACCGCCATTCAGGAGCTGGCGCTGGAGCGCTTCGAGATCAGCCGGGTGCTGGTGATCGCGCCCCTGCGTGTGGCACGGGACACATGGCCGGACGAGATTCAGAAGTGGGATCACCTGCACGGCTTGACTTATTCTGTCGCCGTAGGCACAGAAGCCGAGCGCCGAGCCGCCCTCCGGCAGAACACTCTGATCCACATTATCAACCGGGAAAACGTGCAGTGGCTGGTGGAACAGAGCGGACTGCCCTTCGATTACGACATGATCGTGGTAGACGAGCTGTCCTCATTCAAGAGCTATCAGGCAAAGCGCTTCCGGGCGCTGATGAAGGTGCGCCCCAAGGTGCAGCGGATTGTCGGCCTGACCGGCACACCCAGCAGCAACGGTCTGATGGACTTGTGGGCAGAGTTCCGGCTGCTGGATATGGGCAAGCGGCTGGGACGATTTATTACCAAGTACCGCGAGGTGTTCTTCCTCCCGGATCGTCGCAACGCACAGCAGGTGTTTTCGTGGAAGCCCCGCACCGGCGCGGAGGACGAGATTTACGGACTGATCGGCGACATCACGATCTCCATGAAAAGCGTGGACTTCCTGAAAATGCCGGAGTGCATTTCAAACCGTGTGCCTGTCCGGCTGTCCCGATCCGAGCGTGATACCTACGACGAACTGAAGCGTGAACTGGTCACCTCCCTACGCGGGGAACAGATCGACGCGGTCAACGCCGCGTCCCTGTCAAACAAGCTGTGCCAGATGGCGAACGGCGGCATCTATGATTCCGAGCACCGGGCGCTGTTCTTCCACGAACGGAAGCTGGATGCCTTGGAGGACATTATCGAAGCGGCGAATGGACAGCCTGTGCTGGTGGCCTACTGGTTCAAGCACGACCTCGCCCGGATTCGGGAGCGCTTCGCCGTTCGGGAGATCAGGACGAGCGCGGACATCGCCGACTGGAACGCCGGGAAGATTCCCGTGGCCTGCATCCACCCGGCTTCTGCCGGGCACGGGCTCAATTTGCAGGCCGGTGGCAGCACACTGGTGTGGTTCGGGCTGACATGGTCTTTGGAACTCTACCAGCAGACCAACGCCCGCCTGTGGCGGCAAGGCCAGCAGGCAGATACCGTTGTGATCCACCACATTGTGTGCGAGGGCACGATTGACGAACAGATCCTCTCCGCGTTGGAACGGAAGGACATGACACAGACGGCGCTGATGAATGCCGTGAAAGCACAACTGGAGGTGAAATAATATGACTGCAAAAGAATATCTTGGACAGGCGTATCGGCTGGATCAGCGGATCGACGCCAAGCTGGAACAGGTGGCCAACCTGCGGGCACTGGCTACCAAGGCCACCGCAACGATTACCGATATGCCCCGGAGCTCTTCGCCGAATCTCCAGCATATGGAAGGCACGATTGTGAAGATCGTTGATCTGGAACAAGAGATCAACGAGGATATCGACCGGCTGGTGGATTTGAAAAAGGAGATCACCAGCGCGATCAAAGCTGTGTCTGTGCCGGAATATCAGGTCGTGCTGGAACTGCGATACCTGTGCTATAAGCGCTGGGAAGAGATCGCGGTGTCCATGAACTACACCACGGCAAATGTGTTCCTGCTTCACGGGAAGGCGCTGCGGGAAATTCATGTGCCCGCGTGAACTCTATAGTGTTTTTGATAGATATAGAGTAAGCACCTGTGCTATACTGTAAACTGTCGAAACACAATCAAAAGAGCCACGCACGGGCACACAAGCACCGGCGTGGCTTTTCTATTGGAGGGCTTATGTCGAAAGAAGAATTCCTGCGGCATTTGAAAGCGTATCGGCGCTTGCTGCCCCGGCAGGTTATTCTGACCCTGCGCGGTCAGGCGCTTTCCGGGGACATAGACGGCGCAATTCGCGGGCTGGCACATGTTCTCAAAAATAAATCACGATGTGTGCCGCCATGCGGTTGACTTTCTGGGGCATGAGAGCGTTAATGTCGTCACGCTGAACGCGACAAAAAACGAGGAGGTAAACCCCATGAGAGTAGAAACCACCACTGCCAACCGCAAGGAAATGGCGCACGCGCTGGCCGAGCATCTCGGAACCGAGTGTCGGTATATGGGCGTTCCGACGCACGCTTACCGCGTAGGCAACCTGAACGTCGAGCGCGACGGCGCGATCACCGGCGAGCATCCTGACCTGCTGGAGGTTTCCGGCTGGCTGATGGAGCACGGCTACATTTCAGAGCCGATCCCGCCGATGGAACAGCCCGCCGAAAAGACGGCGACCGATTCCGAAGAGCCCGCCGAGGAGCCCGTAACGCACACCTGCCTTTCCCTTCAGCTTTCCGGATTCACGCCCCTTGGCCTGAAGAACCTGATTCGGATGCTGTACGCAAGGCAACGCCTGATTTGCGAGATGACACGGAGCACGGACATCGTCATAGAGCCGGAAGTCATCACCACCCTTCAGAGCGACGCCCTGACCGAACTGCCGATTCTGGAGCGCGTACTGCGCGAGAGCATCGACCACGGCTTCATCAAAGGCATCGATTTGGAAGACGGGCGCATCGGTTTGGTTTTCCCGCACGACGAAAACGACCCCACCAGCTGGCAGCACTACGCCAAGCTCCTGACGGCCATCGTCGATAAGGCCAAGGCCGCCACCCGCGTGAACACCAACCTCATCGAGCCGGAAGACGACGCGATGAAATACTTCTGCCGGGGCTTCCTCCTCCAGCTGGGACTGGGCGGCGCGGAATACAAGGAGCTGCGGAGTGTCCTTCTCGATCACCTGCATGGCTTCGCCGCCTTCCGCACGACCGAGAAGATGGACGCGCACAAGCAGAAATACGCGGAGCTGCGCAGGCAATTCCGCGAAGAGGCACAGGCTGATTCAGGAGCCGCCGAAACCGAACAGAGCGAGGAGGATGCCGAATGAGAACGATTCAGGAGCGTATGGCCGAAATCAAAGCAGCACAGGAAGCGGGAACCTATACCCGCTGCCCGCGCTGCGGTGAGAACACGATGAAGCTGGGCGACCGGCTGGCAACCAATGCGCTGAGCCGCAGCTACGACATTATGATCTGCGACCTTTGCGGCACAGACGAAGCGAAGATGGCCTTCATGGGAGCACCCAAGCCACTGGCACATTGGGCTTGCCTCCAGCCACAGCGCCAGAAGGATTTCAAAGCCCTGCCTGCCGAGCAGGCGATTCAGAAGCTCGAAGCGGACGCACAGCTTGAGTACCTGATGAAACTGTACAGGCTGTGGCTGCAGTACCCGGTCAATACGGATTGGGAAGCATGGCGCTTGGACGCCTACGAACACTGTCCGGGGCTGACCACCCTGTGGTATGAGCCCTTCGAGGCAAGGTACGATGTGGCAGACGGAGCCTTGGTGATCCGTTTCCGGGTCAAGGACAACGCGCCACAGTACGCCATCGACATACTGAAAAAGTAATAGGCAACCGCCGATTTGAAAGCCGTCCAGCCGGGCGGCTTTTCCTTTGCCCACACGGGCGCACGTTGCCGCCTGTCGCCGCGAGTATCCCGGTGGTCGGGTATTTGCCCGCCCCCGAGGCCTGCGGCGCGACACGGGGCAAACGTGGCGGCCTGTCGCGCAAGCCCCGAAGACGAGAAAAGCCGCCCTCGATTTGAGAGCGGCTTCCGGCGTCTTTGCCGGGCGCTTACATCCGGTGGTACATATTGCTGAAGAGCAGCCCACGGTCGTTGATGAAGGAGCCGACCGTAGCAATATAGCCGGAGGCGTCCAGTATCGCCATCTTCGATTGTATCAGGTTGCCAATCGCATTCAGGAGCTCGTCCCGATGCAGGTCGGAAGGCCGCAGTATGTACTGGCTTAAATAGTCGGTGATGAAAATGGCTGTGTCGCTGTACTCCTTCTCGGTAGGGTCTGTGGTCAGCCGGATGATTCCGTTGTGTGCTATCCCGCAGCCGCAGATCACGTCCAGCGCTTTCATGTCCTCGCGTTGATTTGAGAGCGGGAACGGGTGTGTCATTTCCGGGTTGACCCCGGCCTGTGTGCTGATGCGGAAGTGGTAGACCACGCTGTCCGCTGCAGTGAAGTGTTCTTCCCGGATGGCATTCAGGAAATCTCCAAGGTTCATGAAGCCCTTGTGAATGACTACCTTGCCGTCCCGGGCGTACATATAGCCCGCGCCGTGAGGGTTGCGGTAGAACATCCGCTTGATTTCGGAGAGGCTGGGTTGACGGGTTCCTTTGGGTGATGCGCAGATTACGCACATGGTTGTGTTCCTCCTTTGTGATTTCGGAGCGTGTGCCCCGGCGGCTTCCCGCGACCCCTTTCGGGGTTTCGGTCGGTAGCCAGCCGACCATCGTCAGGCGAGGAAGGTCATCTGTGCCAGCGGGTATTCCTGTTTCTCTTCCCAGTTGTGTTCTACCAGTTCAATCCGGCTGTAGATTTCAAAGCTGTCCGGCTCGGCGAAGCAGCGGAATGCCTCCCAAGCAGCTGCCGCTGTGGTGTGCTCCTGTTCCTCGATTTTGGAGCTGTCGTAGTGCGTGAAGCGAAGGATGAATGTGCTTTCAGACATGGTGATTTCCTTTCTGCGGTCTGTGCCGCGTCGATTTGGTAGCTGTGCTTTAGCGCTCCTGCTTGACGGTAATCTGGAAGACCGAACCGTCGGGGGTACGGATTACAAAGCCCTCGTCGTAGGTCAGGTAACCGCCGTCGCGGAAGGTTTCCGTGTGGCTGCCGTCCAGCAGTGTGTCTTCAATGGACTCGCCGTAGAGCAGAGCCCGCAGGCAATCGACGACCTCGGTTTCGGTGATGCGTTCTTCGTTTTCGTACATGGTGTGTCTCCTTCCGGGCTGTGCGCCCTGTTGATTTAGGAGCTGTGCTCCTGCGGGCTTCCCGCGACTGGCGGTGTGCCAGTTTCGCCCGGTAGCCATCCGGGTCTCGTCAGGCGGGTGTGCCCCGTTGCCGGGGCGGCAGGTTACGCCACCTGCCGCCAAGCGCTGTTCCCCGGCAGGAGCTTTATGAGTACTTCGCGGGCGGTTTTGTAGTCGTCCCCGATGAAGCCCAGCTTCAGGAGCCAGCATCGGAAGGCGTATTTCGGGTTATCGGTTACCGGGCGGGTCGGGCTGGCGGCCTTGCTGGTCAGCGCCTGTGCGCTGATGGCGAGGCAAAGCTGGATGTAGGCCAGTATCTTGTCCGGGTCGAGTGTGCCGTTGAAGGCGCGGAACTCTATGGTGTGCGCCGGGCGCTCCGTACTGAAGGCGGCGTGGAGGTTGAGCAGGTGGTAGCGGCTGGAGTCGTAGTGTGTCCGGGCGCACTCCCGCCAGTCGCGGCTGCTGCCGCCGCTGTACTTGTACCAAAGCTGTGCCATCTTCTCGAAGGAGTCCGGCTTGGCGCGGTTCAGCGCGGCGAGGAATTCCGGGGCTACCGGGGCGCACCAGCGTTCCCGGCGGTACGGGGCGATGCCCAGCGCCTGTGTCAGCAGGTCTTCCTTGGCGTTTACGATATTCACCAGCCGCCGCAGGCTCGCCGGGGTGTGTTCCCCGAGGCCGATATGTACGTGGATACCGCAGGAGCTGTCCGCTTTTGCGCCCGCCGCCCGGATGGCCTTGGCGACCGCGAGTACCATGGGCAGGTCGTCCCAGCGGCACACCGGGCTTACGACCTCCGCGCTGGGGTCGGTTACCGAACCGTCCCGTTCTACTACCCACTTACGCCCGTCCGGCATGGGTACGTGCCAGTCGCCGAGGTGTGCGCCAACGTAGCGGGCGGTCGTGCCGAAGTACCGGGCGATGGCCTTGGCGGTCGCTTCGCGCCCAATACCCGTGGTTTCGAGCTCTATACCGAAAGTCTGGTTACGCATGGGGTGTTCCTCCTTGCCCGGCGGCTTTTTCCCGCCCGCGGCTACCGGGTTTTCCCCCGGCGCGACCATTCATCACTCTGACCGCCGGAAAAAGCAAGTCCCAAAAAGCACAAGTTTTTCCGGGGGTTTTTGTCTAATGAGTATCCCCGTAGCCCCGCCCGGACGCCCCGCTTCTATATAAGCGCGCAATATGCGCGAGGCCGGTATTCCGGCACAAAAACCCGCGCCCCGGAAAAAAATATTTTTTTGCGCCGCGCCGCCGGGTAGCCGCGCCGGGGTAGCCGCCGGGGAACGCACACAGAGATCTGGTGCGGCGAGAACCCGTCACAAGCCGCCGGAAAACAGTGATCTTCGCCGGGGGTGCAGCCGCCGGGTAGCCACCCCGCCCGGGGTAGGCTGTGCCGCCGCGCCGCCCGCCGGGGTAGCCGCGCCCCGGTATACGCTCCGCCCCGGCACAGGTAGCCGCCCGCGCCGCCGGTAGCGCCCCGCACCCGGTAGCCACCCGGAAATACGCCGTGTTTGCCCCGGAAAGCGGCCTGTTTGCCCCTGTAGCCCGCCGCCCCGGTATTCGCCCACGCCCGGTAGCCGCGCCCAACGTGCGCCCCGTAGCCGCCGAGTTTGTGGTAGCCGCCCGCCGCGCCCGCGCCGCCCCGTCGTAGGTAGCCCCGCGCCCCGTAGCCGCGCCCGCCGCCGGGTAGCCTCCCGCCGTAGCACAGCCCGCCCCGCCAGCTGTGCCGCCGCGCCCCCGCCGGGGGTGTGCCGGGGGTAGGGGTATTCCAACCTCTGGGTGTGCCCGCTGGAGACCGCGGCCCCCTCTCGCGTGAAATTTCGCAAAATTCAAGCCTTTTTTCCGGGATCGGCGGTTGCGAAAAAACGCCGTTCTATATGGAAAAAACACAACCACGCCAAAAATCAAAAAAGCCCCGTGAAAGGGCTTGAAGTCACAATTTCAGGAAGGAGATTCTTATGGCGAAAATACAAACCGGCATGGACATCCGCACCATTCCCGTATCGCAGATGAAGCCTGCCAAATATAATCCGCGCAAAGACCTGAAACCGGGCGATCCGGCGTATGAGAAGATCAAGCGCAGCCTGACGGACTTCGGGTACGTTGACCCGATTATATGGAACGAGGCCACGGGCAATATCGTGGGTGGCCACCAGCGGTACAAGGTGCTGACCGCAGAAGGCGCGACCGAGCTTCAGTGCGTGGTCGTTCATATTGAAAACGAAGCGGACGAAAAAGCGCTGAACGTCGTGCTCAACAAAGCAACCGGCGAATGGGAGCCCGTGGCGCTGGCTGATCTGCTGCAGGGCTTGCAGACGAGCGGTTACGACATGGACAGCACCGGCTTCGATGCCGCCGAGATCGACGACCTGTTCAGTAAGGTCTTCGACAAAAACGTCAAGAACGATGATCCCGATATTGACCCTGATGCGCTGAACCCGTTTGTGCAGCCGGGCGACCTGTGGACGCTTGGCAGGCATCGATTGGTGTGCGGCGACGCGACCAGCGAGGATGACTTGAACCTGCTGATGGGCGACGTCAAGGCCAATCTGCTCCTGACCGACCCGCCGTATAACTGCGACTATGTAGGCAAAACCAAGGACGCGCTCAAAATCCAGAACGACAAAATGGAAGACGCGGCGTTCTATCAGTTTATATTGGACGCTTTCAACAACATCGTGCCCCATCTGGTGCAGGGTGCGTCGGCGTACATCTTCCACGCGGATACCGAGGGGCTGACGTTCCGGCAAGCCTTCAAAGAAGCTGGTTTCCATATCTCCGGCGTGTGCATCTGGGTCAAAAACACCATGGTGCTCGGCAGAAGCCCGTACCAATGGCAGCATGAACCTGTGCTTTATGGCTGGCTCCCCAATGGCAACCACAAGTGGTACGCGGATCGGAAACAGACCACGCTGTGGAACTTTGACCGACCCACCCAGAGCCGCCTGCACCCTACGATGAAGCCCATCCCGCTATTGGCCTATCCCATCAAAAACAGCTCCGCGCCCAATGCTGTGGTGCTCGATACCTTCGGCGGTTCCGGCTCTACGCTCATCGCCTGCGAAGAGACCGACCGCATCTGCTATACCACGGAGCTTGATCCTAAATACGCATCGGTCATTGTTGAGCGGTTCCGGCTGCATCAGGACGGAGATGCGTCACAGATCAAATGCCAGCGCGGCGGCAAAGAACTCACATACGAGGATGCTTTCAGGGAAGCGAATCCCGATAAATGACGCGGAGGTGAATGCGCAAGACGGAGGTGATGCCCCATGGCGAAGCGTGGACGGAAGCCCAAGCCTACCGCGCTGAAGAAGCTGGAAGGCAACCCCGGAAAGCGCCCGCTGAACGATCTGGAGCCGCTCCCCAAGGTGACCATGCTGCGCTGTCCCAACTGGCTGGAACCGGAAGCGAAAAAGGAATGGCGGCGACTGGCTCCCGTGCTGATCGGCGCGGGCATCCTGACCAGCGCGGACGCTGTTCCTTTCGCCGGATACTGTCAGGCATACGCCCGATGGAAAGAAGCGGAAGAACAGGTTTCCCGCTTGGGCATGGTCTACAAGGAAAAGGACACCGAGCGTGTCCGACCCAATCCCTACATCGCCATTGCCAGATCGGCCTTTGCGGAGGTGAAATCGCTGGCTGCCGAGTTTGGCCTGACCCCGGCAAACCGCACAGCAATCATCGCCAATGCGCTTACTGCCGAAAAGAGCAAGCGTGAGCTTGACCCTATGGAGCAGATCCTGACGTCCACCAGCTTGGATGATGTAATCGTTGTCGGAGAGGAGGAATCGGATGGCGAGGAAAACTGAAAAATACCAGTACAAGCCGACAAAATTCATGCTGCCGACTTCCCGCTACGATAAAGTCCGCGCCGACCGGGCGGTCATGTTCATCCAGTCCCTCAAACATACGAAGGGTATCTGGGCCGGGAAGCCGTTCTTCCTGTTTCCATGGCAGGAGCAGATCATCCGTGACCTGTTCGGCATCATCAAGGAGAATGGGTTCCGGCAGTTCAATACGGCTTACATCGAAATCGGAAAAAAGAACGGCAAGTCCGAGCTGGCTGCCGCCGTGGCGCTGTACCTGCTCTGCGCCGACAATGAAGAAGGCGCGGAAATCTACGGCTGTGCCAATGACCGGGCGCAGGCGTCCATCGTTTTCGATGTGGCGCGGGACATGGTACTGCAGTCGCCCCTGCTGATGGAGCGCATCAAGATCATCGAGAGCACAAAACGGCTGGTATACATGCCCACCCGAAGCATCTATCAGGCGCTGTCCTCGGATGTCGCCAGCAAATATGGCTATAACGTCCATGGCTGCATCTTTGACGAGCTGCTGGGTCAGCCCAACAGAAAGTTGTTTGATGTCATGACGAAGGGCTCCGGCGCTGCGCGAAAGCAACCGCTCAACTTCGTCATCACCACAGCCGGTACGGACAGAACCAGCATCTGCTATGAGCAGCACGCCAAGGCCGCCGATATACTGGCAGGCCGAAAGCACGACAGTACCTTTTACCCCGTGCTCTATTCCGCGCCGGATGATGCAGACTGGACAGACCCGAAGGTCTGGGCAATGGCCAATCCCTCCATGGGGCTTACGGTTGACCTTGAGTACTACCGGCAGCGATGCGAATCGGCAAAGGAAAACCCCGCCGAGGAGATCCAGTTCCGGCAGTTCCACCTGTGCCAATGGACGAATACGGCTGTGCGCTGGATGCCCATGAACAAGTGGGACGACTGCGAGGGCAGCTATACCATGGATGATCTGATCGGTCGTTCCTGCTATGGCGGTCTGGACTTGTCTTCCACCAGCGACCTCACGGCGCTGGTGCTGGTGTTCCCGCCGACTGCGGAGGACGCCTATTACCGCGTGCTTCCTTTTTTCTGGCTCCCTGAAGAAACCATCCCGCTGCGCGTCCGGCGCGACCATGTGCCATACGACGTGTGGCAGCGGCAAGGCATTATCCAGACTACTGAAGGCGACGTCGTGCATTACGGCTTTATCGAGCAATTCATCGTAAACCTCGGGAAGATGTTCAATATACGCGAGATTGCCGTGGACAGATGGAATGCCAGCATGATGGTGCAGGCGCTTCAGGACGACGGCTTCACCATTGTCCGCTTTGGGCAGGGCTTCCGCGATATGAGCAACCCGACCAAAGACCTGATGCGGCTGGTGCTGGACGGCTCCCTCAAGCATGACGGGCATCCGATCCTCCGCTGGTGCATGGATAACGTGTATGTGCGTACTGACCCCGCCGGGAACATTAAGCCGGATAAAGAGAAATCCACAGAGAAAATTGACGGTGTAGTTGCGCTGGTTATGGCTCTTGACCGGGCGCAATGCCACCTGAACGACGGCAGCGTCTACGATGATCGCGGCCTGATGACTCTTGACTGGTGAGGTGAAGCGAAATGCCCAAAGCAGCAAAACGCCCCTGTCGCTATCCGGGATGTCCGAATCTGTGCGACAAGGGCGTTTATTGTGAGAAACATATGCAGTATTCAACCGACCGTATGCGCGGCGGTGCGGTAGAGCGCGGGTACGACAGCCGTTGGCGTAAAGCCCGTGCTGCCTTTCTGCAGAGGAATCCGCTTTGCGCAGAATGCAGAAAAAACGGTGTACTGACCCCGGCAACGGTCGTGGATCACATCATCCCGCACCGGGGCGACCAGAAACTGTTCTGGGATGAAGATAACTGGCAGCCTCTGTGTAAGAGCTGCCATGATCGAAAGACCGGCTTCGGGTTTTAACGGAATTTGGCATTGCAAAGTTAGCATAATTGTGCTAAAATAAGGGCAACAATTATGAGAGGAGTGATTGCATGTCTCAGATTCGTCCTGTGTCTGACCTGCGCAACAACTTTGCAGATATATCCCGCACCGTTCATGAAACCAGAAGTCCTGTCATTCTTACGAAGAATGGGTATGGCGATATGGTGGTCATGTCCTATGAGGAGTATCAGAACATTCAGTATGAAATGGATGTGACTCGTGAGCTGCGTGCTGCGGAGCTGGAAGCCGAAACTACAACCGAGCGTTTTGCGCATGAAGACGTGATGGCTGGTATTCGCGCAAAGCTGAAAGACGTGCAGCATGTATAAAGTAGTATACCTTCCGACAGCCCGTAAACAGTTGGAAGATGCGGTCATGTATATCGCTGTTGATCTTTGCGCTCCGGATGCCGCCATGAATTTGGCTGACGAAGTGGACGAGGCTGTCCAGAAGCTCAAGGAAATGCCGTACCGCTTCCCGCTTTACCATACCTTGTATGCCATGAAGCATGAAATCCGGTTTTTCCCGGTAAAGAACTACAATGTCTATTATGTGGTCGATGAGGAAACAAAGACCGTAGAAATCTGGCGAATCCTGCATCAGCTGCAGAAACAGGAACGCCGCTAACAGAATCTCGACTTTTTCGAGCGTCTCAGAAATGAGGCGCTATTTTTATGCCCATTTGGAGGAGGTATCGATATGAAAAATCCTTTATCCGGCCTGTTTCGGGCGCGTGACAAGCCCCGCGACGCAGTTTCTCCCGCCGAGGTTTTCTATTTTGGCTCGTCCGTTTCCGGCAAAACGGTCAACCCGCGCAACGCCGTGCAGGTCAGTACGGTATACGCCTGTGTGCGCGTGATCGCGGAAACCATCGCGTCCCTGCCGGTCTCCGTGTACGAGGACACCGGCTCCGGCAGCCGAAAAGCCACAGAGCACCCGCTCCACCGACTTCTCCATGATGAACCGAACGCCGAAATGACCAGCTTCGTCTGGCGGGAAACCATGCTCTCACACCTTTTGTTGTGGGGCAACAGCTACAGCCAGATCGTCCGCAGCGGCAAGACCAACATCCTCAGCCTGTACCCGCTCCTGCCGGATCGCATGGAGGTTGACAGGGACAGCAAGGGCAATCTGACCTACACCTACACCACCACGGAAGGCAATCAGGTCAGCTTGAAACCCTCGGATGTGCTGCACATTCCCGGCCTTGGTTTTGACGGCGTTGTTGGCTACAGTCCCATCGCGCTGGAGAAAAACGCCATCGGCCTTGGGATCGCGGCGGAAGAATACGGTTCGACCTTCTTCAAGAACGGCGCACGCCCCAGCGGCATCCTGACACACCCCAATTCGGTGAAAGACCCCAAACGTCTGCGGGAAAGCTGGAACGCGGCCTATGGCGGCTCCACCAACGGGAACAAGGTCGCCATTCTGGAAGAAGGCATGACGTTCGCGCCCATCAGCATTCCGAACAACGAGGCACAGTTCCTCGAAACGCGGAAGTTTCAGGTGGAAGAAATCTGCCGTATCTACCGTGTGCCGCCGCACCTGATCGGCGATCTGAGCCGCAGTACCTTCTCCAACATCGAGCATCAGTCCATCGACTTTGCTACACATACCATACGTCCATGGCTCGTTCGTATCGAGCAGGCCATGAACCGCGCCCTGTTCTCCGAAAGTGAGAAGGGGCGCTTTTATGTGCAGTTCAACATTGATGGCCTGATGCGCGGCGACTACAAAAGCCGCATGGAAGGCTACGCCATCGCCCGACAGAACGGCTGGATGAGCGCCAACGATATCCGGGCTCTGGAGAATATGAACCCGATCCCGGACGAAGAAGGCGGCAATACCTACCTGTGCAATGGCAACCTCGTGCCGGTTGGACTGGCCGGTATCACCATGCTGGCTTCTGCCGTATCCACGATGGACGAGGAGCCTGAAGAAGAAAAGCCGCCTGAAGAACCGCAGCCGGAACCCCAGAAATCCAATAAACGATCAAGGAGGAATGCCCATTGAGAGAATTGAGTCTGAACGGCTACATCGACGATGAGAACTGGTTCGGAGATGAAATCACCCCGGAATCCCTGCACGACCTGCTGTACGGCACGGAGGATACGCTCCCCGAGGATGTGCATATTCGCTTGAACAGCTATGGCGGCTCCTGCAATGCCGCTGTCCGTATGTTCGACGATATTCGCTCCTATCCCGGAAACGTGATGATCACCATCTCCGGCACAGCAGCGTCTGCTGCAACGGTGGTCGCTATGGCCGCCGACCGGCTGGAAATGACGCCCGGCTCTCTGTTCATGATCCACGATCCCAGCACTGTGGCCTATGGCAACGAGCGGGATATGGATGAAGCGAAGGCCGTGCTTCACGCCTGCAAGGAAAGCATCCTCAACATGTATGGCACCCGCATCAGGGTTTCCCGCGAGGACGCCGCCGACATGATGAGCGCGACCTCTTGGATGGATGCCAATGAAGCCTTTGATAAGGGCTTCGTGGACGGCATCACCGAAACGCCCGACAAATTGCCCACGGACAGCGTGGAGCACAAAGTCACCTTGGACACCGCAAAGGCCGGTGTGCAGGCTTGGTTCGACAGAAAGACCAAGCCTTTTTCTTTGCAGCGAAAGCCCGACGGACTGCGCAATTCTGCGCAGTCGGACGCCCCGAAAACGCAGGAGCAGCCCGTTCCTGACAACCGTGTTCCCATTCTCCAGACGGACACCCGTTTGGAACATCTTCGATATTAAGAGGAGGAAATCATTATGAATCAGATTCTTGCCATGCGCGAAAAGCGCGCTTCCCTGTGGGACGCAGCTAAAAAGTACCGCGATGCCCACATTGCGAACGACGGCACGATGACCGCCGAAGACGCTGCGGTTTACGACCGTATGGTCGATGATGTTGACCGCATGAAGAAGGAAATCGACAGGCTGGAGCGTCAGGAAGCCATCGAGCATGAGATGAACCAACCCACCAGCACGCCCATCCTCAACCGTCCCGGCGCTGACGACCGCGAGGACGAGAAGAAAGGCCGTGCCGCAGACAGCTACAAGAAGGCATTCTGGAAGGCGCTCCGTGCCAAGTCCGTCCCTCACGAGGTATACGACGCGCTGCAGATCGGCACCGACAGCGAGGGCGGCTACCTTGTGCCTGACGAGTTCGACCGTCACCTGATTGACGCGCTGAACGAGGAGAACATTTTCCGCAAGCTGGCACACGTGATTCAGACCGCTTCCGGCGACCGCAAGATTCCCGTGGTCGCGTCTCACGGTACGGCAAGCTGGATCGACGAGGAAGCCGCTTACCCTGAAAGCGATGATGCCTTCGGTCAGGTGTCCATCGGGGCATTCAAGCTGGCGACCATGATCAAGATCAGCGAGGAGCTGCTGAATGATTCCGTGTTCGACATGCCCTCTTACATCGCTAAGGAGTTCGCCCGCCGCATTGGCGCTGCTGAAGAGGAAGCCTTCTTCACCGGCAATGGCACCGGCAAACCGCTGGGCATTCTGGCAGCGACCGGCGGCGCACAGACCGGCGTGATCACGGCTTCCGCTACCGCGATCTCTCTTGACGAAATCATCGACCTGTTCTACTCTCTGCGCTCGCCCTATCGCAAGAAGGCTGTGTTCGTTGTGAACGACGCCACGATAAAGAGCCTGCGTAAGATCAAGAACGGACAGGGCGAGTATCTGTGGCAGGCCAGCCTGACCGCAGGCACACCCGACACGCTGCTGGGTCGCCCCGTGTACACCTCCAGCTTCATGCCCACCATTGAGGCAGGCGCGAAGACCGTCGCTTTCGGCGACTTCGGTTATTACTGGGTCGCAGACCGTGAAGGCCGTTCCTTCAAGCGCCTGAACGAACTGTACGCCGCCACGGGTCAGGTGGGCTTCCTCGCTTCCGAGCGCGTGGACGGCAAGCTCATCCTACCCGAAGCCGTGAAGGTTCTCGCGCAGAAGTCGTAAGGAGGGCTGAACAATGAGCACCTATAACACCCGAAACTACATGGCACACGGCGGGAACGAGCTGGTCATCGGCGGCAAGCTGACCATACTGGACGGCGCGACCGTGACTGGCCTTGCAGACGCGGAGCAGCTCGTGCCCGCGACTGAGGAAACACTCGGCTGCGTGAAGGCCGCTGCCAAGGCCGAAACCGACACGGTGCCTGCGAAGATCGGCGCGGACGGCAAGCTGTATGTGCCGACCTACCCGGAAGGCGTCACTCCCGCAGCCAATCAGGCTGACAGCACGGCGACCACGGTGGCCGCGCTGAAGGATGACCTCAATGCCTTGCTGGCCAAGCTGAAAACCGCCGGTCTGATGGAAGCGGATACCACGGACGGTGACTGAGGATGATTCTGACCGTTGCCGAAGTGAAAACCCATCTGCGCATCGAGGATGACGAAGAGGATAATTACATCCTCACTCTCATCCAGCAGGCGCAGGCCACGGCAGAAAACTACTGCCGTGTGCAGTTTGATGAAACTGTGGAAGAGCCCGTTCGGCTGGCGGTATTGCTTATGGTGTCGTACCTCTATGAGAACAGGGATACGCCTGATCGCACGATCTACGGCACCATGCGCATTGCTTTTGAGAACCTGCTCTATCCATACCGCGATCCCGACAAAATGTTCTGACGGAGGTGATGTTCCTTGCGTGGTTATAAATCGTTCGATGGCACCCCGCATCCCGGCGATCTTCGTCACCGTGTGCAGATCGGGTACACAGAGAACGTAATCAACGCCAACGGTTATCCCGAACCGACGGATGTGGTGGTTTGCAGCGTCTGGGCATCGGCTATTGACGCGGGTAACCAGCACTACAGGAGCGCCGACGTCATGAACACAGAGCAGGTGGTCAACTTCACCATCCGCTACCGCCCGGACGTAAAGCCCGGCATGTGGGTGCTGTTCCAAGGCGAGAAATGGAACATTTCCACCTTAGGCGAGTATTCCTTCCGCAAGAAATACCTCGGTCTCAAGGCCAGCATTGCGAAGGGAGTGAGCGGATGAAACAAGTACAAGACGCTCTGCGGGATATCGGGATTCCCGTGCTCGCGGGCGTGTGGCGGGCAACCTCTGCGCAGCAAAACCCGCCAGCGCAGTACTGCGTTTATTCCACCACGACCACTGAAGCCGCCCACGAGGACGACCAGCCGTCTCTGTTCCGCACCTATGTTTACCTGAACCTCTGGTCAGAGATTGACCCGACCGAGATGCGGGTAAAAATCCGAAACGCTATGTATGCTGCCGGTTTTGGCATGGTGGAAGAATCCGACAAGGGCTATAACCAGCCTGCGTATGATACCGCCACACAGTCCTATACCATCCAGTGGACATGGTGCTTGCCGGAGGTGGTTTCCCATGTCTCTTGACACACAGGGCTTCGCTGAACTCGCCGGGCAGATCGAGCGAATGGCAAATCGTCTGAACACGGATGAAGAAGGCGCTCCCACTGCCAAGCGCATCCTGCAGGCCGCTGCCGAGCCCATCCACCAGCAGATGAAAGCCAATGCCAGCTCCGACCCGAAAATCATCACGGGTGCGCTGCATGGCGCGATCAACATCGGCAAGGTGAAAAAACGCAAGAGCGGCGGTCAGCACATTACCATCGGCGTACATCGTAAAGACTGGAGCAATCCCGACTATGTACCCGCTTATGTCGAATATGGGCACGGCGGCCCCGGCCCCGCGCCCGCGCATCCCTATATCCGACCCGCGTATGACACCCGACAGGATGAAGCCTACGGGATCATCCGGGACGGACTACTCAACGAAATTTTGAAATAGGAGGTAAAAACTTATGCCTGATCCTACTCCGACTCCCGTAGCTTCCCCGACTGTTTCCTCGACCATCGGTTTGAAAAACGTGGTCATTGCACCGCTGACAGCCGATACCGAAACCGCGCACACCTACGGTTCCCTTCAGCTGGTAGCAGGCGCGATTGAAGCAACCGTTACCCCGAACAACACCGACCCGGACGTTCAGTATGCGGACGACAATGAGTTTGATGTTCTGTACCCTGATCCCGAACTGGCTTTCAAGCTAAAGCTGGCTGACATTCCGCTGGCTATTCAGGAAATGATCTTCGGTAACCAGATCGACGACAACGGTGTGCTCATTCGTTCCGCACCTGACAAGCCGCCTTACTTCGCCTGCGGCTTCAAGTCCGAGAAGTCGAACCACAAATTCCGCTATGTGTGGCTGTATAAGTGCCGTGCCAAGCCTGTCACGGAAACTTACTCCACCAAGGAAGGCGACAAGGTTACCCGTCAGACCGGCGAAGTGGAATTCACCGCCATCAAGCGTACCCATGACGGTCGCTATCAGGCTGTCGCGGACGAGGGTGAAAATTCCTTCGATGCAACGGCTGCGGCTTCGTTCCTGACCTCCGTGTACGAACCGGAGTTCACGCCGCCTGACGATAACGACTAACCTTGACCCCGCAGCGCTCGTGGAATGCTCCACGGGCGCTGCAGTTTTTGGAGGTAACCCATGGCACTTGAAGCTATAAAACGCAACGGTCACAACCTTGATCTGGGACACTTTGAGACCGTCGGCGAGTATAACATCCCCAAGCTGCACCCTGAGCACATGGACGAGCGCATTGACTGGATTCGCTTCAATCACGCTCTGCAAGAGCAGTCTCGCCGCAATCTTGGTGTGCATTTCTTCCTTGACGATTACCTGTTCCAGCGTATATGGAACGATCCCACCCGATACGCGCTGTTTCTGCGTGACTTCAAAGCCGCTCTGACCCCGGACTTTTCCATGTTCACCGACTATCCCAAGGCCGTGAATGTCTATAACCACTGGCGCAAGCACCTGCTGGGAGCTTACTGGCAACGCTTCGGCTGCAAGGTCATTCCGTCTATCGGCTGGATCGACCGGGACAGCTATTCGTGGTGCTTTTCCGGCGAGCCGGAAGGCGGCACAGTGGCCGTGTCCTCCGTGGGCGTGATGAAAAACCGGGACGCGAGAAAGCTGTTTGTGGACGGCTATCGAGAGATGATGACCCGACTGCAGCCGGACAAGATCATCTTTTTCGGCAACGTCCCCGACGAGTGTACCGGGAACATCGAGCATCACGCGCCGTTCCATGAAGTTTTCACAAAAGAGCTTGCTTTCACGTTCAGAGAGAGGTAATGTCGTGTGGGCAGCAGAGGTGGACGGTCGCACGCCGGTGGCGGCGGTAACGCAAGCAATCCATCGCTCCCGGAATCCTTACAGAACTTTGAATCCAAAGCACTCGCCGACTATCGCGCCATCCGTCAGAGCACAGGCTTGACCGCGCAGCAGATCAATTACATTCACGGTCAGCTTCAGCGCGTCATCGATGATAACGACCTCGCCATGGCCGTGAAGAACAGCCTGATCGAACTGATCCTGCATTCGCATTTCAAGAACCAGATGGAAACCGGCACATCGCAAGGAGCGAACGCGCCGGGCAGACGCGCCCAGCTTTCGGCTGAGTATTTCGGGCATGGCAATACCGACCCGTGGGCAAAGCCGGAATTCTTCGAGAAGTATGGCTACCTCGCCCCGCGAGACAAGGCTGCTGCCGACCGGAATATTCCGTGGTACGGCGACGCGCTGGTACGCTTCAAACGGGAGCGCGTGATCGACAGAACGACATTCAAAACAGCAGATACACTCAACACATGGTACGGTAACAACTCTGCCCGCGCCGCGATGGTCAATAATCCGACCATCACGGGAATCAGCAATATCAGCAGGCAGACCTATGACCGAATCAGAAATGCCGAAAGCCTGATCCACGACCCCAGCGATTGGGTTGACGCGGTCAATAACGGCGAGTATTTTGAGCTTCAGTACCATGGCCACCTGACGATGGACGACGTGGCGAGCATCACGTTCCACGGCAGCTTACCAAGCCAGAGCGTGCTGGATGAGCTCAAGCGCAGGGGCATCAAGATATACAAACTAAACGGAGGTCGAGTCAATGAGTTATAAGAAAATCATCGCGTCCGAACACGGGGACGGCACGATCTTTGAACTGGATTGCGGACTGTACGCCCTGTGCAAGCACAGCCGTTCTGCGGATCGGGCGTGGTATGCCTGCCACGCGGGCGTATTCATGGGCGCGTACTCCGAGTTTATCCCCGCCGACCAGTTTCCTGACGGAATATGCAACGAGGATATTGCCGTTCTGGAAACGGTCGAAAAGCTGGAAGCGGTCAACGGTATGTCGCGGGATAAGCGCCGCGCCCTTGAGCAGCTTCAGGAAAATATCAAAAACCGGCCTGACTATCTTGTCTGGCGCGAGGAGGGATTGAAATGATTACCTGTACCCTTGGAACTCAGAAATATACGGTTGACTTTATTAGCGGCAGAGCTCTTCGGGAAATGGAGCCTGCCGCTAAAATGTATTCTCGGATCGTGACGATCTCCAATGCTGCCGTGAAGGGCGAAACCATCCCTGAAGGCGAACAGGTGGAAATTGCCGAAGCTATGGACACCATGATCCGCTGGTTCTGCATTCTTTTCGGCAACCAGTTCACGCCCGATGATGTGCTGGACGGCTATCCCGTGGACAGACTGATGCACGACATTGCGCTGGCGCTCATGGCAGTACAAACCCAGACCACGGAGATTCTTTCCGAGTTCCCTACGAAGGCAGCGGAGACGCAGGAGGAAACGAAGGCGATTCCTCTGGACAACCCGTCGTAACGCTGCCGGATTTCATTTATTCCACATACAATTCGCTGCTGGAAGGCGGCTGGCGCATGGCCGAGATAGATCAAACCGATCTGCTCGGCTTTTTGCGTATTCGGGCGTGGAATGCCCGGAAGCAGAAGAAACAAGCCGAACCCAAGCCCAGCTATATCGATACAGTCTGGCCGGGCGTCAAGCCATAACCCGAAAGGAGGTGTAAAAATGGCTGAATCCCTCCGCGACCTTGTTGTGTCGCTGTCCCTGAATACCGAAAACTTCACCCGAAACATCAAGTCGGTCAATAAGCAGATACAAGAAGCGGAATCCTATTTCAAGCTGGCTGCAGCCGGTGTGGAGGGCTTTGAAAACACCACCGAAGGGCTGACGGCAAAGCTGTCCACTCTGGAACGCAGGCTGCAGCTGCAAAAGGATGTGGTGACACAGTACGAGCGTGCGCTGGAACAGGCCACCTCCAAACTGACCGAATGTTATAACCGTCAGACCGATTACGCCCAGCGACTGGACGATGCCCGTCAGAGGCAGTCCGCGCTGGGCGATACCGTCAGTCAGGCGACTGCATTGTATGAGCGGTACAAGAATGAGCTTGGCGAAACCGACTCCGCGACCATTATGGCAAAAGCCAACATGGAAGCAGCGCAGGAGGAATATCGGGCGGCGACCGAAGAGGTCAACACCCTTGCCGGGCAGCAGGATGCGCTGCGCAGAGCGACACAGAATGCCGCTGATGCCGTATCTACCCAACAGACCCAGCTCAACCGCGCACAGGCCGCCGTGCGGGAAACCGAGACAGCTATTCGTGGCTGTAATGACGCACTGCGGCTTTCCCAGACCAACTGGCAGGCAGCCGGAGAAAGAATGCGTGCTGCCGATACGGCGGTCACCTCCCTTGGCAAGCAGATGCAGTTGGCACAGAGCCGGTTCCGTCTGGCAGCGGCTGGCATCAAGGATGTGGACAACAATGCCGGTGCTCTTTCTGCCAAGCTGGTCATGTTGCGGGAGAAATTTGATCTGCAGAGTCAGGCGGTTTCGCAGTACGAAGACAAACTGGCTGCCGCAAAAGAACAGTTGGAAGCCGCGCAGCAAGCAAACGATCCCGATAAAATCCGGGAAGCGACTGACGCGGTAACGGATGCCGAAACCGCGCTCAACAATGCCCGCGCCGCGCTCCGGGAAACAGAAGCGGCGATCCGCGAGACCAGTCAACAGCTCCGTACTGCCGAATCGCTCTGGACGGCAGCTGGCAAATCCCTGACGAGCTTTTCCAAGAGCTGTGATTCCATCTCCAAGACCACGGGCGCTATCGGACGTGTGCTTTCCACCTATGTGACCGCCCCGGTTACGGCGCTGGGCGCAGCGGCGATGAAGTCCAGCATAGAGTTTGAATCGGCCTTTACAGGCGTCCGCAAAACGGTGGACGCTTCCGAGGAGGAGTTTGCCAGACTGGAATCGTCCGTCAAGCAGATGTCCACGGAGATAGCCGCCAGCACGACCGACATCTTCGAAGTTATGGCGGTTGCCGGTCAGCTGGGTATTCAGACAGACGCGCTGGAAGACTTCACCCGCGTTATGATCGACCTCGGCAACAGTACCGATATTGTGGCACAGGACGCCGGTTCCACGCTGGCCAAGTTCGCCAACATTATGGGTATGGATCAGCGTCTGTTCGAGAACCTCGGCTCCACGCTGGTCGATCTGGGTAACAACTACGCCACAACCGAATCTGCGATTATGGAAATGTCCCTGCGTCTGGCCGGTGCCGGAAAGCAGGTCGGCCTTTCGGAAGCACAGATTCTGGGCTTTGCCACGGCACTTTCCTCCGTAGGTATCGAAGCACAGATGGGCGGTTCTTCGCTGTCCAAAGCGCTGATCAAAATGGAGGTTGCCGCAGCGACCGGCGGTGATGCGCTCACTGACTTCTCCACGGTGTGCGGACTAACGGAAGATCAGTTCCGGCAGATGTGGGCAAGCGATCCCGCCGCTGTGTTCCAGAAATTCATCGAGGGGCTTGCCCGGATGGATGACGAAGGCATTTCCGCGATTGCCGTATTGGATGAGATCGGCATTGCTGAAATCCGACTGCGTGATACCATGCTCCGTGCCGTCAACGCAACGGAGCTTTTTTCCAATACGCAGGCAACCGCGAATAAAGCGTGGCAGGAAAACACAGCGCTGGCGACCGAAGCTGGAAAGCGTTATGCCACCACGGAAAGCAAGCTCATCAACCTGAAAAACAAGGCCATGCTCTTTGCCCAGCAGATCGGCGACGACCTGAACCCCACGATCCGCAGCCTGATTGACGGCGCGGATGAACTGATCGAAAAGTTCATGGCAATGGATGAAGCCGAGCGGATGCAGATCATCCGAACGGTAGCGTTTGTCGCTGCCATCGGCCCGGCCTTCCTTGCCATCTCCAAACTGACCAAGGGGCTGTCTGCCATAACCGGCGGCATTGGCAAGTTTGCCACGGCGGTCGGAAAAGCTGGCGGCGGCTTCAGCGGTTTCATCAGCGTACTGGCAAAATCGCCTGCCGTGTGGTTTGCCGTCGCTGCCGCCGTGATCGCTGGCACGGTCGCCCTTCTCGATTATGTGACCGGCGCGAAAATGGCTCGTGAGGCGCTGGAGGGCATGAAGAAAACCGCCGAGGACTGGAAGGAAACGGCTGCGGACACCTTCTATAATCAGAGTGGTGCCGGGCTGTCCTTCTTCGGCATGAGCGAGGATGACTTCAAAGCCGAAAGCGATAAGGTCGCTATGAGCGGCAGAGAATGGCTTTCCGGGTTGATCGAGGTATGGACGGACGGCAAGAAGGAAACCAACGCCATCGTAAACGACTGGACGGAATCCTTCAAAGCCGGAAGCGAAGCTATCCGCACAACCCTGACGGAGCTCAAGGCTGATGCCGACGAACATGGCTATACCGGCCTGTCCTCAGAGATGCAGGCAGACCTTGACGCGCTGGACAGTATAGACAAGGAAATTGCCCAGCTGCTCAAAAAGCGCCAGTCAAAGCTGTTCACCGAGGATGACAAAATCCGTCTGCAGGAGCTGATCGACGCCCGTGAGGCCATTCAGATCAAGTACAATCTTGTGCTCGCCACAGGAGATACCGAAGGCTTCGAGACCATCCGCAAGAAGCTCGAAGCGGAAGTCGCTCGTGCGCAGGCACGCGGACAGAGTGACGCGGACATTACCGTGTATGAGAATGCCGTTGTGGCAGCGGCGCAGGGACTGGCGACTGTCAATTCCCAGATCGATGCCAACTACGACAAGGAATATGCCCTCATTCAGCTGATCTCCGACAGCGCCGAGCGTGAAACGGCGCTGGCCAATCTGAACCAGCGGTATAACGCCGAGCGCAGGCAGGCCGCTTTGGAATATGCCGAGCTGCTTGCGGATATCGCTCTGCCGGTGTTCCAGCAGGAGAATATCCAGCAGGCCGCTTCGGATATCGACCTTCTGACACAGAAGCTGCGCGAATACAGCGCCGCAGGTGAAACCGAAAAGCCGCAGATACTGGAAGACCTGAATCAGCTGACCACCGGGATGGATGAAAGCAGTCTGGTGGAGTACATCGGGCTGCTGACACAGATCCAGAGCCTTTTGGACAGCGGTCTGACGGAAGAAGAGATACAATCGAAGTTCCCGGAGATCGACTTCTCCACGGCGCTTGACCAGATCGCGGCCATCCAGTCTTTCCTGAAAGGCCGTGAATCCCTGCTGCCGGGGCTTTCTTCCATGTTCGGCGAAGCACTCCCGGATGAAATGGTCACCATGACCACTGATCTGGATATGACCGGGGCGCAGGCTCGTTGGGACGAGTTCGCCGCCAATCCCGGTGTAATCACCACGGATGCTATCATCGCCAGCTACGCGGACGCGGAAGGCGTGGTCAAGCCGGAGGTGGTCGTGGATGCGTTCATCTCCAGCTACACTGAAATCCCCGAAGGTGCTGACACGAGCCAGCTTACCCCGGAGGGCTTGATTGCCTATGTGGGAAAATACGCGGAGGTGACAACCGGCGCGGATGTATCCGGCCTGACCCCTGAAATCGCCACCGCCTTTGTGGCTGGGTATCAGGAACTGGCGACCGGCGCGGATGTGTCCCAGCTGAAGCCCGGCGAGATCGTCGCGTATGTATCCTCTTACGCCGAAAAAGAAGGCGTGGACATCTCGGCGCTGAACCCTGATGCCATCACGGCTTTTGTCATGGCGTATGAAGAAGTCACAGGTGGAGCGCTTACCACGGCGCTGACCCCGACGGATATTGCCGCGATTGTCACGGAATACCTCGTCAGCAGCAATGTGGACATGAGCAAGATCACGGACGCACAGGTGGATGCCGTGGTTAGCACCTATGCCGAAGCGACCGACTGTGACAAGAGCGCACTCAAAGCCGAGGTTCAGGCACAGATCACCGCTTATGTGGACGCGGAAAACGTCCAGAAGCCGAGTTTCATCAAGGCGCAGGTCAGCATAACCGGCTACGACCTGACTGCCTACAAACAGTTCATTGCCGCAAACCCGGTCACGGTAAGCGGCATTGTCCGTTTGGGCGAGGTGTATACCGATCCAACCGAAGCGCTGAACGCCGAGAACGTGACCTTCTGGCAGGATGGCGTGGAGATTCCCGCCACCATGGTTCCCACTGAAATACTGACGCCGGACAAGGTCGCTGTTCTGGATGAGGACGGCACGATGCACATCCTGCTCAGCACCGAGCTTACAGGAGACAAGGAGGTCATTGAAGACCTGCGCACTGATATCGCGGAGGTGGACAGCCTTGCCCTGACGGAGCTCGGCAAGGCTGCAGGTCTGTTGCCCGTTACCATCATGGGGCGTGTGCAGTCTGCAGTGGATCGTCTGAAATCCTACGAGAAGACCAAAGACTACAACTGGATCGAAAAGTTCTGGGCTACCATTTGCGGCGAGTCCACCGATAAGGGTGTGCTGAACCAATCCATGCTGCTGGACTTCGATCCGACCACGCTGGCAACCATCTCCACCTATGTGTCCGAGGTCGTTACCGCCATTCAGAACGGGGACGAAATCGCACAGGAGGACTACGACAATCTGCAGAAGATCGTCGAGTTCCTGAACGGACTGGAGCTTGCCGGTGTCGGTGAAAATGTGACCGCTGGTATTGGAGAGGCTATGGCGGCGGCTGGCTGGGAAACCGATGCCGAGAGCGTTGCCACCAATCTGGAGAACGCGCTGAAGGCCGCGCTGGTTATCCAGTCGCCTTCCCAGCGAATGCATCCCGTTGGCGAGAATGTCGCCGCCGGTGTCGGTGAAGGCGCTGCCGGTTATGACTTCTCTGCGGACGGCTCGACTATCGCCACAGCGATTGAAACCGCGATCACAGCAGCGATCACGGCGAACCCACTCAGCGCCGCTGGCACAGCTGCTATGACCGGGCTGGCTTCGGGCATGACGGAATATGGCTGGTCTGCTACGGCGGGAACCGTCAGCTCCGGCATCCGAACCGCCGCAAGCACAGCCATTTCCGCAGCAACACTCCGCTCCGTTGGTGTAAACGCTATGAGCGGACTGGCCGCCGGTATCCGTGCCGGTCAGTCGGGCGTGGTATCCGCGATGCGCTCTGCCGCGCAGTCGGCGGTGACCGCTGCGAAAAACGCTCTCAAGATCAAGTCGCCATCCCGCGTGTTCCGGGATGAAATCGGCGTTATGACCATGAAGGGCTTCGGACAAGGTGTGCTTGCTGAAAGCAAGGCACAGGCGAAGGTCATCCGCAATGCCGCCCGCTACCTGACCGACGAAGCCAAGGAAGGCGCAATCATTGGCGGCAACACGACCAATAACCGCACCTATGACCAGAGCAGCAGCATCACCCTGACGGGGAATACCTTCTCCATCCGGGACGAGCAGGATATCTACGCGCTGGCCGCCGAAATCGCCACGCTGACTAAGCGTCAGCAACGAGGTAAAGGTTTGCGGATGGCGTAGAAATGAGAGCGGTTTTGTGCTATAATTCTGTTTGTCGGGCAAGGTGGCTTTTGCCTGACAAACAGGAATTTAAGGAGAAAATGACTCATGAATATAGAGAGGATTGAAAAAAACAGTGTGATCTGTGCAGTTGTCCGCAGTGAAGAGATTGTGATTACGAATTCACAGTCTGCCCTTGACCTTCTGATGACAGCGAAGTATGAAGCAGGGACAAAGAACATCATAATCGACAAGAAATTAATCAAAGAAGATTTCTTTATCCTCAGTTCAGGGATGGCGGGTGAGATTCTGCAAAAGTATATCAACTATGGTGGGAGGATAGCTATCTACGGCGATTACTCTCAGTACACCAGCAAGCCTTTGCACGACTTCATCTATGAGAGCAATAATGGGCATGATGTGTTCTTTGTAGAAACAGAGGATGAAGCAGTAGAATGTCTATGTCGGTAAATTTCAGTTTGTCGCGCAGGCGTCACTCAAACGAGTGGCGCTTTTTTGTACCCTCAAAACTCAACTTGACTTTCTTCCCGGTCAGAGCGTTAATGTCCACACCCTGCAGAGAAGGAGGTTGGCACTATGTTTCCCATGCAAATCAGGCTGGAGGTTTTGAAGCGGCTGCGGGAAGAATACCCCGTGGGCTGTACGGTGGAGCTCATCGAAATGTGCGACCCGTACCGGGACATGCCTGCTGGGATGACCGGCAAAGTAACCCTTGTGGACGATGCCGGAGGCATCCATGTTGACTGGAGCAACGGCTCCACACTGGCCGCGATACACGGCATTGACCGAATACGCAGAATCGACTAATACACGGCACATCAAACGTCGCTCGGAAACGGGCGGCGTTTTCTTGTGCCATTTTTGGAGGTTACCATGAACGACTGGTTTGATTGGAACGGCACCCGATGTACCACAAAGGGAATCCATGTGCTGGAACAGCCTACCTATACGCTACCTGCGGAGCGCTCTGCCTTTACCGCCGTGCCCGGCAGGAGCGGTTCACTCACTACGTTGGAAGGCGACGAGGTGTACGACGATATCGTGCTGACGGCTACCTGCATAATTGACGGCGAAAGCAGAATCCCGACTCTGTCCGCGTGGCTGAAGGGCGGCGGGAATGTCACCTTTGCCAATCGCCCCGGTGGCTTTTATAAGGCGCGAATCGTCAATCAGATCGCCTTTGAAAAAATCCTGCGCGGTAATCCGCACAGGAAGTTTGCTGTCAACTTTCGCTGTCAGCCATTCTGGTATCAGAGCAATGTGCCGGATATCACCATCACGCAATCCACGTCCACGGTCACGAACCCCGGAACGGTAGCGTCCGAGCCGATCATTACGGTCTATGGCAGCGGGGATATTACCCTCGCAGTAGGTACGACCATCGTGGAACTGACCGAAGTCAACGGAAGCATCACCATCGACAGCGAGATACTGGAATGCTACAAGGGCGTCACCGGCTGCAACGCCCAGATGAGCGGCGATTTCCCTGTGCTTGTCAGTGGCAGCAACGCGATCAGCTGGATCGGCTCGGTCAGTCGCGTGGTCATTCAGCCTAATTGGAGATTTCTATAAGGAGGTAAACGCCCTTGATCTGTGTCTATGAAGCCGACTGTTCAGACTTTTCGGGAAACGGTCTGGGCGTGCTGACCCCATCCGACTGTTCCGTCACCGAGACTTTGAACGGCGAATGGGAACTGACGCTCACACACCCGCTGGATAAGCTGGGCAAATGGCAGCGCCTGACGGAAGGCCGCATTCTGACCGCGCCGGTTCCCGCCTCGTCCACGCCGAGGGTCAACCTGATTACCCAAAGCGCCGGAACGGATATCTATAAGGTTTCCACCCAGAGCGGCACACTTCGCTTACGATCCGGGCCGGGCACCAGCTACAAAATCCTCAAAAGCTACAAAAAGAACACTGAGGTCATCCTGATCCAGAAAACCAGCAGTTCTTGGTATGAGGTCACTTGCCCGGACGGCAAGCGCGGCTATATGTCCACGGAATACCTGACCTATGTACGCACCGAGGGCAATGTGCCTGCCGCCACCGGCGAGGTGATCGAACCCCGCCAGCTGCGGGATCAGCCTTTCCGTATTTATCGTGTCGTGCCGGAACTGACGAAAGTCACTGTCTATGCCCGGCACATTTTTTATGACCTGCTCGACAATATGCTCCAGAAGATCGAGCCTTCCTCCGGCACGGTCGGCGCGGCGGTTGTCCGAGCGATTGCAGACGGCTGCCTTTCCTCGCACGACTTTACTTTCTATTCCGACCTCGACAGCACAGCGGAAGAGGTGCTGTATGAGGATATCAACCCCATCGAAGCCCTGCTCGGCGACGAGGGCGTCACAGGGAAGTACAAGGGCGAGCTTGCCCGCGACTGGTGGGATGTGTTTGTCGTCAAGCGCGTCGGCAAGGACACGGCAGTCGGTATCCGGGAGCGAAAAAACCTGACCGGCATTACCTACGATCTGGACATGACCAATGTGGTCACACGCATCATGCCCACCGGGCAGGACAAGGATGGCGAGGTACTGTACCTCCCGGAGCTCTATATCGACAGCCCGATCATTGACCTGTACACCCAGCCGAAATGGATTCACCTTGACGTTTCCGAAGCCAAGGAAGTCACTGAGGGCGACGATAAGAAAACGAAGGCGCAGTGCTATACGGAAATGCGTGCTGCCGCGCAGAAGGAATTCGATAATGGCTGCGACCTGCCGGACGTAACGCTCAAAGTGGACTTTGTTTCCTGCGAGAACACCGTGGAATATGCACAGTACGCACACCTCCAGAACATCTATCTGGGCGATTCTGTACAAGTGGTCGCGCCGCGTATCGGTGTGGCCGTTGCCATGCGCATGACGCAGTACACCTATGACTGCCTGCTCAAGCGCTATACCGCTGTGACGCTGGGTACGGTGACGGACACGCTGGAGGGCAGCATGATTACCGGCAGGCAACTGGCATCCGGGAGCATTACCGGCAGCAAGATTGCCATGAACGCTATTGGCACCGGGCAACTGCAATCCGGCTCTGTGGGCAGCCTGCAAATCAAGCTGGCGGCTGTAGAGACCGCGCATATTCAGGACGCGGCGATTACGAACGCGAAAATCGGTCAGGCCGCTATCGGCTCCGCGAATATCCAGCAGGCCGCCATAGAAAACGCCCACCTCGGCAACGCTGTGGTTCACACTGCAAACATTCAGGATTTGGCGGTCACCAAGGCAAAGGTCGCCGAGGCGGCGATTGGCACCGCCCAGATTGAGGACGCGGCAATTACCTCGGCGCACATCGGAGAAGGACAGATTCAAACCGCGCACATTGCGGAGGCTGCCATCCAGTCCGCGCAAATCGACGATGCCGCCATACTTGCCGCGCACATCAAGGACGGCGAGATTGATACCGCCAAAATTAAAAACGCCGCCATTACCAATGCCAAGATTGCTGGCGCGGCCATCGGCACCGCCAACATACAGGACGCTGCCATTGTGACTGCCAAAATTCAGAGCGGCGCGATCACCCGTGCCAAGATCGCGGATCTGGCGGTCGGTACGGCACAGATTGACGATCTCGCCGTAACCACTGCGAAGATTGCGCAGGCCGCGATAACCAATGCTCAGATTGCCAACGCGACCATCGGCACAGCGAAAATCGCTCTCGGCGCGATCACGGCGGCGCTGATCGCTAACGGCGCGGTCGGCACCATACAGATTGCGGACGGCTCTATCACGGACGCAAAGATCGTGGAACTGACCGCCAACAAGATTACCGCCGGGCAACTTTCTGTCGAGCGGCTCATCATTCGCGGAAGCGAGCAGTCCATTATCTACGCCATCAACAACATGGGGACGCTGGTCTCCACGCAGGTCAATACCATTGACGGATATGTACTGACGGAGCGGACGATCACAGCGGACAAGATCGTGGCACACGCTATTACCGCCAACGAGATTGCCTCCAAGACGATCACAGCCAATGAAATCTTAGCCGGGACGATTACCGGCTCGGAGATTGCTGCCAATGCCATCGACGCCGGGCACATCAAGGCAGGCGCGATTACCACGAGCAAGGTATCTTCCGACTTTGGGGATACCCTCGACCTATCCGGCAACCAAGGGGTCACCATACGGGTGGAGAGTGCCGTTCATGATGCCATCAGCGGAATGGAGCTCGGCGGCAGGAACTATGTTCTTTCTGCAGATGTGGAGAACGCCTCCTCCGAGTACAACATCCATCAGTACAAATTGAGTATGCCCATGACGGCAGGCGAAAAGTACACACTGACGCTCTGCTGCACACCGGCAGCGGGTGTTGCCAGCATCCGACCGTATGTCTCCGGCGGCTATTACTGCCTCTGCATACTGGATGTTACTGAAACCGGTCGGCAGATTCTGAAAAAGACCTTTACCGCAGGTTACTATACGGGCAGGACGCCGGAAGATGATGAAACCAATGCGGATGTGGCCTTTTTCCGCTTCCCGAATGACGGCACTGTCACAGGCGAGAGCGTCATTCATTGGGTTCAGATTGAAAAGGGCGATGCCGCTACAGATTTTAGTTTGGCTCCCGAAGATGAAGAAGAAGCCTTGCAGACACGGCTTGCGGATATCCATTCCCAGATCAGCACGACCTCTGATGAAATCCGTCAGGAGGTGCAGGCCACCTATGCCACATCCCGCGATATGGCACAGGCACAACAGCAGCTGGCCACCCTTGCCGAGCAGACGGAGAACAATTTCACATGGTCGGTCTCCAAGATCAACGAGATCATCGAGGACGCCCGCAGCCGGGGCGAGGCCACTGATGCCCAGCTGGAAATGCTGCGCACCTACATGACCTTCTCCGAGGACGGCCTGACCATTGGCAAAACGGGAAACCCGTTCACATTCCGTGTGGTCAATGACCGCTTGGCCTTTTTCATGAACAATACCGAGGTGGCGTACTTGAGCAATAACAAGCTGTATGTCACACAAGCCGAAATTCTGACCCGGTTGCAGATCGGCAAATTCACCTTTGAGCCGCAGGCCAACGGTAATCTGTCGCTCATCTATACCGGTTAAGGAGGTTCCTCATGGCAAAAACCGTCTCTTATTCCGCGTCCCTCGTGACCCGAAAGACGAACTCTTCATCCAATACCAAGTCAGACCGCGCCAGTCAGGAGTATTACGAGAATACCTACAACTATGTGGGCATTATCCACTTCTCCGGCATGAATCTGGCAAACAAGGTTATCACGGGGATTTCTTTCAACATTACCTCAACGGCAGCCGGTTTGGGCGTAAGCCACCTGAAAACCGTATACTTCCGCAGGAGTAACTATCAGGCTCCGGCACAGTCCGGCGTCACCGGCGCAGGTTACTGCGGCACCGCGCTGGGAACGATGACCGGCTATTACTACAACAATACCAGCACCAATGTGGTGACGGGATCGCTGCTTACCCAGATGGCGGCCTACTTCGCGCAGGGAAACAACACCCTGTGTATCTACAATCCATCACCCTCGGCAAGCTCGCACGGCTACAGCACCAACTACCTGCAGTGGTCGTCTGTGATTGTCACCGTCACCTACGAGGAACCGTCCAGCGTTCCTACGATGTCGGCCTATACCATCACGATGGGCAACAGCGTGACAATCTACACTAACCGCCAGACCACCGCCGCCACGCACACCATTCGGTACAGCTATTTCACCGTCAATGAAACCATCGCCACAGGTGTTACCACCTCCTGCACATGGACGCCGCCGGTTTCTCTTGCGGCACAGACACCGTCTGCGACCTCCGGCTGGGGAACGATTCTGTGCGATACCTATGTGAACGGCACGTATGTTTCGACCAACACCTGCATTTTTACGCTGGATGTGCCGAGCAGCGTTGTTCCGTCCATCTCCGCGATCAACCTCTCGGAAGCTGTCAGCGGTATCGCCGCGCAGTTCGGCGGCTATGTGCAGACACGCAGCAAGCTGAACGTGAGCATCACGGCGGCAGGCACACAGAGCAGTACCATTACCGGCTACCGAACGACCGTCAACGGCACAACCTATACCGGGACTTCCTTCACGACAGGAACGCTGTCTACCGCCGGAAGCAATACCATTTCCGTAACCGTTACCGACAGCCGTGGCCGAACGGCAACGAGAACATCGACCTTTACTGTGCTGGCCTATGCGCCTCCGTCCCTGACGAAGTTCTCCGCAGAGCGCTGCAACAGCGACGGTACACAGCCCCAGCGCGACGGCACAAAGGTGCGTGTTTCGATTACGGGCGCTGCTTCCTCCGTAAACGCACATAACACGCTCACCTGCACGGTCTACTACAAGCTGACCTCCGCAACAGCATGGACGCAGGCAACAACGGTCACCCCGAGCAATTATTCCATCGCCGTAACCAACCTGCTGCTCTCCCAGACCTTCAACGCGCTGAACAGCTACGACCTGAAGGTACGGGTACAGGATTATTTCTACTACATCGAGCAGACGGTTTCCATTGCGACCAAGCAGGTCATGATGGACTTTTACAAGGACGGCAGCGGCATTGCCTTCGGCAAGGTCGCGGAACAGTCCGGGAAAGTTGAGTTCGGCTGGCCGTTGATTCTGTCCTCGGCGCTGGGGATTGCCTACGGCGGCACAGGAGCCACCACGGCAGCAGGGGCAATTGCCAATTTGGGCGGTGTGAAGAAAACCGGCGACACGATGACGGGCAACCTGAACATCAGCGCGTATCTCTACCCGTCGCTGCTCCTGCTGCCGACCTACAACGATACGACCAACAGAACCGTATTCGAGGGCAGCTATGTGGGGGCATCCTCGTTCGCTTCGTGGAATGACAGCAGCGGCAATAACCGCCGTATGCTGGAAGTCAGGAACAGTTCGTATGAGAGCAACATTGACAATGCTGTCATGGTACGCACCTGTGATAACGGCACGTGGGGCAACTACCGCGTGTTCCATGCGGGCATGGCCACGGGCGTGCCCGTCGCCAACGGCGGCACAGGAGCCACCACAGCGGCAAGCGCCCGGAGCAATCTGGGCTGTAACAACGCTTCCAATCTGACCTCCGGCACAGTACCTGCAGCACGCCTGCCGTTCAAAGTCGCCTACGGAAGCGCGAATATCAACGGCTCCACAGCGGCGAGCATCAACTATTCGTCTGCCGGGTTTACATCCGTCCCCAAAGTGATCGTGACCTATTCCACCACGAGCACAAACTGGTCGGGCGATAACGGCGCGATCAAGGTATATTCCAAGACCACCACCGGCGCAAGCATCATCGTGGGCGGTTCGTTCAGTACAACCCGCGCCGTGGACTGGATCGCTATCGGTACATAAGGAGGGATTCATTATGAAAGAAATGTTTGAACAGGTCATTCAGCTGGGCAGTTACGATCTTGCCCAGCTTCTTTCTACCATCGACCGCTATCACATCGAGGGCAAGCTGACGGACGAGGAACGGCAGGAGCTCTATATGAGCGCTCGACGCGGCGCAGAGCCCGGTTACGACTATGCCGGGGAGATTGACGCGCTATGGAAAGCTGTCCGTGAACTGCAAAGCGCTATTTCGCAATCGCCGCCGGAGGAACAGTGGCCGGAATTCGTTCAGCCCACGGGAGCGGGTACGGCCTATCAGATCGGCGACAAGATCACCTTCCACAACGAACACTATATCTGCGTTCTGGCACACTGTGTCTGGAGCCCCGCCGACTATCCGTCAGGTTGGGAGAAGCAGAAACAAGGCTAAAAAGCAGCTCATCCGGGCTGCTTTTTTGATACCCATAATCATATTGAGGAGGATTTGACCATGGAAAACTTCACCATCGAACTGGTCTGGACGAAGATCCAGATCGCCATTACTGCGCTGGGCGGTTGGCTCGGCTATTTTCTGGGAGGACTGGACGGTATGATGATCGCGCTCATTGTGATGATGACGCTGGACTATGTGACCGGCGTCATGTGTGCCATTGCGGACAAGAAGCTGTCCAGCGAGGTCGGTTTCAAAGGCATCTGCCGCAAGGTACTGATCCTCATGCTGGTAGGCATCGCGCATATCGTGGACACTTATGTGATCGGCAGCGGCTCTGCCCTCCGTGGGGCGGTTATCTGCTACTACCTGTCCAATGAAGGCGTGTCCATCTTCGAGAACGCGGCGCATCTCGGCCTGCCTGTCCCGGACAAGCTGAAAGCCGTGCTGGAGCAGCTGCACGACCGCAACGACAAAGCAATCCCGACCGACAAGGGCGACGGCGAATAACCGCCGCCTATTTTTATGGAGGTACAACATGAGCGAAAGAAAAGACACCCCGTTTACCAATGAACACTTCATCGCCTTTTGCGAGAAGATGGTTGGTCAGCCTTATTGGTATGGCACCTGTGTGTACAAGTGTACCCAAAGCGTGCTGAACAGCAAGACCGGACAGTATCCGTCCCACTACGGCTCGGAGCGCACCAGCCGCTACAAAGACGACATCGCCAAGAAGAAGGTCTGCTCCGACTGCGTGGGTCTCATCAAGGGCTATATGTGGTCGAACGGCGGCGTGGGCGTCATCGAGTCCATCGGCACCGACAAGACCTTCACCCGCAAGTATGGCTCAAACAAATGCCCGGACAAGAGCGCCAACGGCATGTTCGAGTATGCCAAGAGCAAGGGCTGCGCGTGGGGCACCATTGACACCCTGCCTGAAATTCCCGGTCTGGCGCTGCGCTCGGATGGGCACATCGGCGTGTACATCGGAGGCGGCTATGCTGTCGAGGAGCGCGGTTTTAACTATGGCTGCGTCAAAACGAAGGTGGCTTCCCGCAAGTGGACGCACTGGTGCCAGCTGCCGTTTATCGATTACGGCGACGGCGCGATCAGCGGAAAGCCTGCCGATACCAGCGCAACAGAATACACGCTCGGCTCCCGCTCCCTGCAGAAGGGCAGCAAAGGCACGGACGTGAAAACCCTGCAGGAGCTTCTGCTCCGGCTGGATTACGATCTGCCCAAGTACGGCGCGGACGGTTCCTTCGGTGCGGAGACGCAGGCCGCCGTGACCGCCTTCCAGAAAAAGAACGGCATCAAGGCTGACGGTATCTACGGCAGCGAAACGCACACGACACTGATGGGCGCTGTGGCACAGAAGGAGGTTGCCGAGGAGCCGGTTGAGCCCGCACCCGTTGAGCCCGAAACGGAACAACCGACGGTAACGCAGGTCATCATCGTCGGCGGCACGGTGAACATCCGCACCGGCAATGACACCAAGTACAGCCGGATCACCAGCGCGAAGGACGGCACAGCCTTTGAGTGGATCGCTACCGCGCAGAACGGCTGGCATGCCATCGTGGTCAACGGTCAGGTCGGCTGGGTGTCCGGGCAGTACTCGAAAATCGCATAAGCAACATCATGGACGGTTGGCTTCGGCTGACCGTCTTTTTTTGTTTTTGGAATGTCCACATTGTCGCCTCCTGTGTCCGAACAGGAAAGTGTAGATCACGACACGGGAGGTGCCCCATGAAGGGAAATGAAATACAACGCCTTCGACAGGAAGGCTATGGATATGTCCGAATCGCGCAGATGCTGGGGTTGTCCGAAAACTCCGTCAAGTCGTTTTGCAGAAGGCATCCGCTTCCTGTAGATGATTCGCGTAAGCAGGCAGAAGGCATGTGCCCACAGTGCGGAACGAAGGTAGACAGCCGCCATCGCTTCTGCTCGGATGCCTGCCGCATCGCATGGTGGAACGCTCATCGGGAGCATCCCAACGGAAAAGGACAAGCCAGCTTTATCTGCCAGCACTGCAAGAAGCCGTTTGTGGGCTACCCGGCACAGAACCCGAAATACTGCTGCCATGCCTGTTATATTGCGGCGCGATATGGCAAGGGGCGTGAAGGCCGTGGATGATCGGGCTTTCAGCTATGTTACAGCCATGGCAGCGGCGCGGAGAATGCGAGACAGCGGTATTCTGACGGACAAGGATTATTTGACCGTGGAAGAAGCTATGCGGGAAAAATATGGTGTTCCGAAGGGCAGCATTTATCGTGATTTTGACTTGCTTTGTCCGAACTTCAGAGCTATTATGTCACACCACAAGGAGGTGGCAGAATGCCCGTAACGATTACGAAAAACGAGCCCATACCCGCGATTTCCAAGCGGGAAAGAGTCGCTGCCTATGCGCGGGTGTCCTGTGGGAAGGACGCGATGCTTCACTCCCTTTCCGCGCAGGTAAGCTACTACAGCCAATACATCCAGCAGAATCCCGCGTGGGAGTATGCCGGTGTTTATGTTGATGAAGCCCTCACGGGGACGAAAGACAGCCGTCCGGAGTTTCAGCGAATGCTCGCCGACTGTAAGGCGGGCAAGATCGACCGTATCCTTACAAAGTCGCTTTCACGCTTTGCCCGAAACACCGTAACGGTGTTGGAAAGCGTGCGGATGCTGAAAAGCCTCGGCATTGATGTGTATTTCGAGGAAGGTAGCATCCACAGCCTCGGCGCGGATAGCGAGCTCATCCTGACCCTGCTGGCATCCTTTGCGCAGGAAGAAAGCCTTTCAGTCAGCGAAAACCAGAAATGGCGAATCCGCAAAGGCTTTGAGCAGGGTGAGGTGATGTGCTGGCGGTTCATGCTGGGATATCGAATCGAGCATGGAGAAGTCGAAATTGACCCGGACGGTGCTGAAATCGTCCGGGATATTTTTCATAGAGCGATCGCCGGAGAAACCTATGGCTCCATATGCAAGCGGCTCAACGCGCAGGGTAAGACTGGCGCTTTGGGTAAGCCCTTCCGCAGCGCCCATATTCGTGACATCCTCACGAATGAAAAATATACAGGAAATGCGCTGCTGCAAAAGACCTTCGTTCGTGACCATCTGAGCAAGCGCCGTGTTGCCAATGAAGGAGAGCTTCCCCAATACTACGCGACGGAAACGCACCCGGCGATCATCGACGAAGCGACCTTTGAGGCCGCACAGGAGATTGTCCGTCAGCACACTGAAAGGCGTAAGGATTGCGCCCAGCCCCAACGAAGCGAGTTTACATCGAAAATACGGTGCCCCTTCTGCGGTCAGGCATATAAGCGGGTTACCAGCAACGGGACGGTCGGATGGAATTGCAGTACCTATCAGGAAAAAGGAAAAAAGTACTGCCACGGAAAGAAGATACCGGAAGCAGTTCTGATGACACTGGTGGCTGATGTTCTTGGGCTCCCGTGCTATGAAGCCCCTGAAATGGAAACGCAGATTGACCACATCGAGGTTCCGGCTGATAACCACCTGAAATTCTATTTGAGGGACGGTCGCGTAGAAGAACGCATATGGAAAGACCGCTCCCGCCGCGAAAGCTGGACGCCTGAAATGAAGGAAAAAGCGCGTCAAAACGCGATGAAACGAAAGAGGTAATCACTATGGCAGGCAAAGTAACTTGTATTCCGGCAACCAAGAACCGATTCACGGCGCTGCCCGTCACTTCGGTTTCCAAGCGCAGAGTGGCCGCCTATGCGCGTGTTTCTACGGACAGCGACGAGCAGTTCACCAGCTATACCGCACAGATCGACTACTACACCAATTACATCCAGCAGCATCCCGAATGGGAGTTTGTCAAAGTATACACGGACGAAGGCATCAGCGGCTTGAATACCCGCCACAGGGATGGCTTCAATGAGATGATTGCTGACGCGCTGGCCGGAAAGATCGACCTGATCGTGACCAAGTCCGTCAGCCGCTTCGCCAGAAACACCGTGGATAGCCTGACCACCATCCGAAAGCTCAAAGAGCACGGTGTGGAATGCTACTTCGAGAAGGAGAGCATTTACACCTTCGACGGCAAGGGTGAGCTGCTCCTGACGATCATGTCGAGCCTTGCGCAGGAAGAAAGCCGCAGCATTTCTGAAAACGTCACATGGGGTATGCGGAAGCGCTTTGCGGACGGCAAAGTCAGCATGGCATACAAACAGTTCCTCGGATATGAAAAAGGCCCCGATGGGACACCGGTTGTCAATGAGAAGGAAGCCGAAATCGTCCGCTTGATATACCGCCTTTTTCTGGAAGGGAAAACACCCTTCGGAATCAAGGAAGTACTGGAAGCCGCCGCGATCCCTTCGCCTTCGGGAAAGAGCAAGTGGAGCGTGACGACCATCAACAGCATTTTGAGAAACGAGAAATACAAAGGCGACGCACTGCTGCAGAAGTCATTCACGGTGGACTTCCTCACGAAAACCATGAAGCCCAATCGCGGAGAGCTTCCCAGCTACTATGTCAAGGAAAGTCATCCGGCGATTATTTCAACGGATGAATTCGATATGGTTCAAGCGGAGATCGAACGGCGCTCCCAGCAGGGGCGTGGGTACAGCGGCAACAGTATCTTTTCATCGAAGCTGTTCTGCGGAGACTGCGGCGGGCTTTACGGCGCGAAGGTCTGGCATTCCAATGATATGTATCGCCGCGTGATCTGGCAATGCAATCGGAAGTTCAGCAAGACGCAGGAACAGTGCAAGACCCCGCACCTGACCGAAGATGCCATCAAAGAAATGTTCCTCAAAGCCTATAACCGGCTGATGAGACAGCGCAAGCAGCTGATCGAGGACTGCGAACTGATGAAATCGCTTCTCACGGACTGTGCCGAGCAGGAAGCCGGTATGGAGCAGCTCCGTCAGGAAATCGAGGAAATCGCGGATATGACCCAGAACCTTGTCCGGCAGAATACACGCCAGACACAGTCGCAGGAAGCATACAACGCCAAGTACAACGCTCTTGCCGAACGCTACGAAAAGGCGTCAGCCAAGCATGACAAGCTGGAAGCGGAGGTCGCAAGGCGCAAAAACAAGGCGCGGCAGATTGCCGCATTCATCGACCAGCTGGAAAAAGCCCCGGCTTCCTTGGAGGAATGGGACAGTCAGGTATGGTCACTGCTGCTGGAAAAGGGCACGGTGAACCGGGACGGCAGCATCACATTCGAGTTCAGGAACGGGAAAGAAATCAAGGTCGAGGCCAAATGAGCCTCGGCTTTTTTCATGCCACTCCGCACTCTGAAATGCTCCGTTTCAGAGTGCACCCGTTTTTGCACCCCCAGCCGTTTTCGTTTCAGAGTGCAGAAGCAAACGACCATTCTGAAACGAAAATGTACCAAATCAGCCCGCACTTTGAAACGCTCCCAAACATGAAAAAGCCCGAAAAGCCCAGCAAATAAGGACTTTTCAGGCAAAAAAGAGGACGCAGACATTGTATCAATATCTGCGTCCTTTGTTGGCGGAGAAGCCGGGATTTGAACCCGGGCTGCGATTACTCACACTACTCCCTTAGCAGGGGAGCCCCTTCGGCCACTTGGGTACTTCTCCATGTCAAGCTCGTATGCAGTTAAGAAAACTGGCGGAGAGAGAGGGATTCGAACCCCCGGTACCTTTCGGTATCACTGGTTTTCAAGACCAGCGCCATCAACCGCTCGGCCATCTCTCCATAATGGAACCAGCTTTGTTAGCATACCACGTTTCCACCGCTTTGTCAAGAGGGAATTTACTTTTTTTCGGGAAAAGTGTGCGGCGCGCGGCATTATGGCAGCTGTGCGCCGTCCAGGAGCGCCAGAATTGCGTCGCGAACGACAGCGCTCATGGTCGGAAAAGCGGCTGCGCATTCATGCGCCGTTTCCTCGGTCGGCAGGCTCACCATCAGCGTAATGGTCGGCTGCGTCGGGTTGTCGCAAGCGGTCGTCAGCCACTCCGAGTCGCTCACCTGCAGCACGCTGCACCCGTCCGGCAGCTTCTTTTCCGGCGTGTGGCCGCTGCCCAAGGTGGACAGCAGGAGCAGGTAGACCTGATTCATGCACTGCTGCCAGCGCTGCTGGAGGCAGTTGATGCGTTTGCCCGTCGGCAGGGCGAAAGTGATGTCCAGCAGGACGTTTCGGCGGTCGACGATGCGCAGGTGTAGGCCTTTTTCGCCGTTCGGGAGATCGAAAATCTCCACCGCTGCCATCTGTTCCGCCGCAAACCGCTCGCGCCACTGCGCCGCGCCGCTGTCAATCAGCCCACGACGGCTGACCGGAATGTGCATCTCGAAGCTGTTGAGCAGGTAGCGTCCCGCGTCGGTCAGTTCGAGCGTCCCGCCGGATGTGTCGCCCTGACGGCGCAGTTTGCCCTCGCTCTCCAAATCCGCAATCGTCAGCTGGAGGGTGATATAGTTCATCAAGTCGGTGTCGGTCATGACAATCAGCAGCTGCTGGTCGGTCATTGCGCCGACGGTTTTGAGGGCATAGAGGATGAGCAGCCGGTTCTCGGCATCGGGGATAATTTTGCGCTGCACGCGGGTTCGTCCTCCTTCCCTTGCGGATTTTTTTCTACCATAATAATATTGCGCTTTTGACGCAGAGGGTTTCGCGTCTGCGGACGCGACCAAAGGGCATGAAAACAAACGAAGTTTGCGGTCGCCCTTTGGAAACCTTCGGCGTGCGCCTTAACTAATAGCATTTACGAAAACACCCCCTCCGCCAGAGGCTGAGGGGATGCGCTTGTCGGCAGAAAGTCCGCGCCGGCGGCACTTGCCCCATTGCAGACCTTTCCGCAGCTGATTGTCCTGAATGACCCCTGACGCTTACGCGAGGAAGGGCTTAATCTCGGCCAGCAGGTCGTCGCAATCGTCGGAGTAAATCTCCATCGTCACAGGCTTGCTCCAGTCGAGGGAGAAGATGCCCAGAATGGACTTAGCATCCACAACGTGACGGCCGCTGCGCAGATCCATGTCATACGGATACGCGCCAACGATCTGGACGAACTTGGCACCATCGGTCATCAGGTTCAGCTTGATGTTCACGGACTTCATAGGTGAACCACCTCCTTCTTTTTTGTCCGAATATAAGTATACTATTTCCCTGCCAAAAATGCAAGGGGGGACGGATTTTTTTCCTGCCTTTCGGGTGATTTTCGCCATTTTGCAACGGAAAGCTGCTGATTTTTGTCCTTTTCTCATGCAATTTTGCCTGTTTTGTCCATGGTGATACTCCTTCGGCGGATGATTGCACGCATTTGCACAAAAACCGAACTTTTTTTATTTTGCCCTCTTCCATCATTCGTAGATTTGTGCTATAATACGATTCAGGCATCGCCGGATTTTTTATTTTGCCTGATTTGCTCCGGTGTGCCCGAAAAAACCGTACCATTTTCATACGATTCCCGGATGATTCAGGTGCATCGGGATTCGCATTCGACCACCGATAAAGGAGCGATACCCCCGTGGACAAAATCCGCCGCAACGAGCGCATGAGCGCTATGATGAAGATTCTTGCCGCCAAGCCGAACCGCATCTTCACGCTTTCCTATTTTTGCGACCTCTTCGGGTCTGCCAAATCGACCATGAGCGAGGATATTGATATCCTGCGCGACGTTGTGGCGCACTTCGGGCTGGGCGAGCTGGAAACGGTCACAGGCGCGGCGGGCGGTGTTCGCTATCGCACGAAAGTTCGCCGTCCCGAAGCGCGCAAGTTCATCGGCGACCTCTGCCAGCAGCTGAGCGAAGAAGGGCGCGTTCTGCCCGGCGGCTTCCTCTATTACAGCGACATTCTCTCCACGCCCGAAATCGTCACCCGCATGGGCGAAATCATGGCGACGGAATACTATGCCGCCGCGCCGGATTTTGTGCTGACGATGGAGACGAAGGGCATCCCCGTCGCCTTCGCTACCGCGAACGCGCTGGGCGTGCCGCTGGTGATTGCGCGCCGTTCCTCCAAGGTCTACGAGGGCAGCGCGGTCAACATCAACTACGTTTCCGGGTCGTCCGGCCATATCGAGACGATGAGCCTTTCGCGCCGCGCGGTGCAGGAGGGGCAGAAGTGCCTGATTGTGGACGACTTCTTGAAAGGCGGCGGCACGGCGAAGGGCATGGTCGACCTGATGCGCGAGTTCAATGTCGATGTCGTCGGCATGACGTTCGTGATGTCCACCGCAAAGCCGGTGAAGAAGCGCGTGATGGGCGAAAAGTCGCTGATGGTGATGGACATTGACCAAGAGCACGAAACCGTGCTGGTAAAGCCCGCGTTCTGGCTCAACGGCGACGCTTGACGGTTTGTAAACTTTCTGCAACTTTTTGATGCTTCGGCAGGATTTTCCCCTATTCTGGCGAATTTTTTTGAGGAAGTTCTGATGAAACGCGGTGACCAGATGGCTGCCGAATAAGACAGAAATTTCCTGACGTGAAACGTGCAGCGAATCGCTCCGCCCATTCGTTTATTGTGCGAAACAATTCCTCTGCATCATGAAAGCGAGGTTTTCCCCATGTCCAACCTTGAACCCGAACAGGTCAAACAGGCGGAATCCGCCCCCTCCTCCCCCGAAAACGCGCCGGAGTCTGCCGAAAAGAAGGAAGAATCCGCCCTGTATTACACCAAATGGCAGCAGCGCATGATGAAAAAGGGCTACGTCGTCACCCCGAAGGTGAAAAAGCCCGCAAAGCAGAACGCCATGGAGTGGATTGCGACACTCGTCGGCGCACTGCTGCTCGTCCTCCTGCTGAAAGCGTTCGTTGGTTCGCCCGTGGTGGTGGACGGCAACAGCATGTATCCGACGCTGCACAACGGCGAAATCATGATGATGAGCAAGCTGCATTACGGCACGTCGTACTTCTTCAATCAGCCGATTGTGCTGGGCGGCGAGCCGGAGCGCTTCGATGTTGTGGTGTGCCGCTATCCTGACCGCGGCAGTACGAATTTTGTCAAGCGCGTGGTGGGTCTGCCGGGCGACACGGTTCAGATTTCCGGCGGATACCTGTACGTCAACGGCGTGAAGTACACCGAGAAATTCCTGTCCGCGCGGATGTACAGCGACTACGGCCCGTACATCGTGCCGGAAGGACATTATTTCCTGATGGGCGATAACCGCAACAATTCCAACGACAGCCGCTCGTCGCACGTCGGCGCTGTGCCGCGGAACATGATTCTGGGCAAGGTGGAAGCCGTGCTGTGGCATCAGATTCCGTCTACGCTGGATGACTGGGGTCTGGCGAACGACTAACTTGTTGATTCTTGCATTTTCTTGCCGGAGGTTCGGACGGGTTGTCCGGCTTCCGGCTTTTGTCATCTATAGGGAGGGTATTTTATGGCAAAAATCGACTGGGGCGAAAAGCTGGAGCTGAAAATCAGGATGCTGCCCGAAAGCCCCGGCTGCTACCTGATGAAGGACAAAGACGGCACGATTATCTACGTCGGCAAGGCGGTCAACCTCAAAAACCGCGTCCGCTCCTACTTCCGCGACACGGAGCACACGCCGAAAGTCGCTGCCATGATTTCCCACATCGACGACTTCGATATTCTCCTGTGCGACAGCAACCTCGAAGCGCTGTGCCTCGAATGCAACCTCATCAAGCTGCACAAACCGTACTACAACATCCTTCTCAAGGACGATAAGCATTATCCGTACCTGCGCGTCAACCTGAAAGAGCCGTTCCCACGTCTGACCCTCGCCCGGCGGATGGAGAAGGACGGCGCGAAGTACTTTGGCCCGTACATCGGCGCGACGGCAGTTCGGCAGGTCATCGACGCGGTTCGCGGCGTGTTCCCCCTGCGGACGTGCCGGAAGGAACTGCCGCTGAAAACACCCTGCCGCCCGTGCGTCAACTACGAAATCGGCAAATGCCTCGCACCGTGCGCCGGAAAATGCACCGAAGAGCGGTACTGGGACATGATGGACGGCGTGCTGGCGTTCCTCGGCGGCGACTACAAGCAGGTACTGGACGTGCTGAACCGCGAAATGATGGACTACGCGGCAAAGATGCAGTACGAGCGCGCCGCCGTCATCCGCGACAAAATCCGCGACGTGCAGGGGCTGATGGAACGGCAAATCGCCATCCAGACTGACCGGAGCGAGCAGGACATCCTCGCCATTGCGCAGGACGGTCTGGACGCCATGATTCAGCTGGTCTACGTCCGCGGCGGCCGCATGGTCGGCGGCGACCACTTTGCCCTCCCCCGCGAGGGCAGCGAACCCGCCGGCGACGTACTGGCAGAGTTCCTGACGCAGTATTATCAGGAGGGCAACCTGATTCCGCGCAACATTCTCGTGCAGGAGCTGCCCGACGGCGCGCAACCCCAATTAGAGCAATGGCTACGGCAGCAGAAGGGCGCGGCGGTGACGCTGGTCACGCCCCGGCGCGGCGAGAAGCACGATTTGGTGCTGCTGGCGGCGAAAAACGCCCATGACGCGCTGGAGAAGCGGAACGCCCGCGCGAGCATCCGCGAAGAGCGCACGGTCGGCGCGGCGGCGGCGCTCGGCAAGGCGCTGGGGCTGCCCAAGGCCCCACGGCGCATTGAGGGCTACGACATTTCCAACACGCAGGGCGTTTTGAGCGTCGCGAGCATGGTGGTGTTCATCGACGGTGAACCCGCGAAAAAGGAATACCGCCGCTTCCGCATCAAGACAGTCGAAGGCGCGAACGACTTTGCCTCCCTGAACGAGGTGCTGGGGCGGCGGTTCGCGCACGGCTTGCAGGAGAAGGCGGAACGCGAAGAACAGGGACTATCCCCCATCGGCGGCAAGTTTTCTGACCTGCCCGACCTTGTGCTGATTGACGGTGGCCCGCAGCAGCTGCGTTTCGCGCGGCAGGCGCTGCTGGACATGGGCGCGGACGTCGCGATGTTCGGGCTGGCGAAGAAGCAGGAGGAGATTTTCCTTCCCGACCGCGAAGACCCGATTTGCCTTGACCACCACACGCCGGAGCTGCACCTGATTCAGCGCGTCCGCGACGAAGCGCATAGGTTTTGCATTACGCACCACCGCGGATTGCGCGGGAAAGCGAGCATTCACAGTCAATTGGAGGATATTCCCGGAATTGGGCCGAAGAGGCGGAAGGCGCTGCTGACGAAGCTTGGGTCGATGAAGGCAATTCGGGAGGCGACGGAGGAGGAATTGCTGAAGGTGCCGGGGATGAATCAGGCGGCGGCGAAAGCGGTCAGAAAATGGGCTGACGTACAAGAAAAAAAGTAACACGCGGAAAAAGCATGGCGAAGCGCTCAACTCAATCGCGCGAAAGGGGGCAAGGGGGGGACTTCGTCCCTTTTCATCTGCCCCTTGCGGGGTGAAGGAGCAGCGTCCCTGCCAGTAACTTTGCGCATCCGCAGATGCGCCCCCAGCTTGCTCTTTCCATCACCTCAACATTGTCGCGCCCATTGGCGCGACCGAGTAGCAGTTCTTTCCTATTATGTTAGCACATTGCGATACGCAGGGATTTCGCCTCTGCGGAGGAGACGAGGGGGCAATGAAAACAGACGAATGTCTGCGGTCGCCCCCTTGACCCCTTCGGTGTGCACTCCCATGTTTCTTGGTTTTCATGGTTGAAAGTGGAACGCGCCTGCGGGCACTGCTTCGGGATCGTCCTCGCTAACTTTTTGTGCTGCTGAACTAACCTACTTTGGGCATATCCACCACTTGGGCTGCGCACGGCAAAATCCCCTCCAATCGGCAAAATTTTATCAAACCACTTGTCAAACGTATCCGAGTATGATAAAATTCTGTCAGAAAGAAACCATTTGCGCCAAGTGCGCACGGTTCACGAGAAGGGAGATTTTTTGATGATTCGTAAAGTGGTGGTAGCGGGCGGCGGTGTGCTGGGCAGCCAAATCGCTTTCCAGAGCGCATACTGCGGGTTCGACGTAACCATCTGGCTGCGCAGTGAGAGCAGCATCGGGCGCACACAGCCCAAACTTGACCACCTGCATCAGGTGTACATCGACACCATCAACCTGATGGCAACGCCTGACGGTCAAACGCCCGCAAATTGGGCGAACGGCATCGCGGATTTCGACGGCTTCGACCCGAAAAAATGCCTTGAGAAGGTGGAGGCGGCGTACAAGAACACTCACCTCGAACTCGATATGGCGAAAGCGGTTGCAGACGCTGACCTCGTCATCGAGTCGATGGCGGAGAACGTGGAGGACAAAATCAGCTTCTACCAGAAGCTCGCGCCGCTGATGCCCGCAAAGACGGTGCTGGTGACGAACTCCTCCACCCTGCTGCCGTCGAAATTCGCCAAGTACACCGGGCGACCCGACGAGTACCTGTCGCTGCACTTCGCGAACTCCATTTGGAAGAACAACATCGCGGAAATTATGGCGCAGAGCAAGACCGACCCGAAGGTTTTCGACACGGTAATGCAGTTTGCCAGCGACATCCGCATGATTGCGCTGCCCGTCCGCAAGGAAAAATCCGGCTATCTGCTCAACTCGATGCTTGTGCCGCTGCTGTTCTCGGCGATGGACTTGTACGTCAACGGCATTTCCGACCCGGAGAGCATCGACAAGGCATGGACGCTGGGCACAGGCGCGCCGAAGGGACCATTCCACATTCTGGACACCGTCGGGCTGACGACGGCACACAACATCGTCAAAATGTACCTGAAGATTCCGTCATTCCTCGCGCCGTATAACTTCAAGGGTATGGACAAGATGCTGAAGGAGTACATTGACGCGGGCAAACTCGGACAGAGCAGCGGCGAAGGATTCTTCAAGTACGAAAAATAAAGCTGATTCCGGCGCGGTATGCTCAAATTGTGCGGTATCCGCGCCGGATTTCCGCTTTTTGCGCGGATTTTTGCAGATTCCGAAAAAAGCGCTTGCCAAATGCGAGAAATTGTGCTATACTAAATAAGCTGTTCTATGGACAGCGTGTGGAGACGTATCGAAGCGGTCATAACGGGACTGACTCGAAATCGTGAATCCATGCTGGAAGGCTTCCAATGGCAATCCCTTGATTTTCAAGGCTTGCAGGGCTCTTGGGGCTCGAACTAAATACTTTGTTCTCTCCTGCTGTTCTCTCCAATCTCCGGAGATTCGCAGTGAAGATATTTATGGAGACGTATCGAAGCGGTCATAACGGGACTGACTCGAAATCAGTTGATCCGCAAGGGTCCGTGGGTTCGAATCCCACCGTCTCCGC
>ERZ824473.911-NODE-911-length-47424-cov-5.383859_pt1 | contig 47424 bp, 48 predicted proteins | sample MGYA00519874_ERZ824473 | MGnify/ENA primary metagenome ERZ824473 (study PRJEB31778, sample SAMEA3449151) | human gut metagenome | biome: human gut; feature: human-associated habitat; material: faeces | place: United Kingdom | collected 2010/2012 ... | reverse complement strand
TAATATTAAAAGAAGAAGAACCAACATCAGGAAATATAATAATAAATGGAAAAGATACAACATTTCTAAAACAAAGTAGAGTACCATATTTAAGAAGAAGTATGGGAGTAGTATTCCAAGACTTCAGATTATTGCCAGATAAAACAGTATATGACAATGTAGCATATGCAATGTACATAGTAAGAGCAACACCAAGACATATAAGAAGACAAGTACCAATGGTATTATCACTTGTAGGGTTAAGTGGAAAAGCAAAAATGTATCCAAATGAATTATCAGGTGGAGAACAGCAAAGAGTAGCATTAGCAAGAGCTTTAGTAAATAACCCATCAATGCTAATAGCAGACGAACCAACAGGAAATTTAGACCCAGATACAGCATGGGAAATAATGAATCTATTAAATGAAATAAACATGAGAGGAACAACAGTAGTAGTAGCAACACATGCAAAAGATATAGTTGATAAAATGAAGAAAAGAGTAATACACATTGAAAAAGGTAGCATTGTAAGAGATGATAAAAAAGGTGGTTATGATAGTGAAATATAATATATTTGGATATTTAATAGGAGAAGGTTTTAGCAATGTTTTTAAAAACAAAAAATCAACAGGAGCATCATTAATGATAATGTGTGCAACAATGATAATATTCGGAATTTTCTTAATATTAGGAGAAAACATAAATCATTTTGTAGACCAAGTAAAATCAGAACAAGGTTTTCAAGTATTTTTAAAAACAGATGCAACTGACGAAGAAGTACAAAAAGTAGGAGAAGAAATAAGAAAAATAGATGGAGTTAGTACAGCAGAATATAAAGATAAAGCATATGCATTAAATACTATGAAAGAAAAATTAGGTGATAAATCAGAACTAATAGAGGGATATGGCCCAGACTATTTTCCTACATCATATGTAGTAACTTTAACAGATTTAAATTTAAGTAAAGATGTTCAAAATAAAATTTTAGAAATAGAAAATGTAGATAAAATAACAAGTAGCGATAAAACAGTATCAACATTATTAAGCTTAGCAAAAGGAATAAAAGCTGTAACAGGAGTAATTTTAATGTTATTGATAGTAATTTCTATATTTATAATATCAAATACTATAAAACTAACAGTACATGCAAGAAGAAAAGAAATATCAATAATGAAATATGTAGGTGCTACAAATAACTTTATAAGATGGCCGTTTATAGTAGAAGGTATGATAATAGGAATATTAGCAAGTGCAATTTCTATAGTAATTGTAGGTGGAGCATATAGTCTACTTGCAGAGCAGGCTGTAAATGCAAGTTTTATGCAAACTATAAACATGAGTTTAGTAGGATTTAGAGATATGATTTCATCAATAATTTTTGTGTACATGCTATTAGGAATAGGAATAGGAGCTTTAGGTAGTGTTATATCTATGAGAAAGTACCTTAAGGTATAATGATAATCGAACTTAAGTGAGTGAAAGGAAGAGAACATGCGTAAAAATTTATGTGTTGTTTTAATCTTACTAATTTGTTTTATGTCAGTATATACTTATGCAGAAAATGATACAGAAAATAATGGCGCAAATAATAGTGTAAATAATACAACGGATTTACAAACACAAAGAAGTGATTTACAAAACCAATTAAATGAAGCAAATGGACAATTAGATAGTGTACAAAGTAATTTATCAGAAAATCTACAACAAGTAGAAAAACTTGATAGTAGAATAGAAACATCAGAACGTGAATTAGCAGAACAAGAAAGTAAGATTACAGAATTAAAAAATTCAATTAATCAAATAGAAGAAGAATTAAATAGTATAACTGAAAAATATGAAAAACAAGTTGAGCTATTTAAAAAAAGAATGGTAGCAATTTATATGGCAGGGGATACCCAATATTTGGACGTTTTGCTAAAATCAAGGAGTTTAACAGATTTTATATCTAGTTATTATATTATATCTCAATTAACAGATATAGATGAAAATTTGTTAAATGATTTAGAAACAAAAAAGAAAACAATAAATTTGTCAAAACAAAAACTAGAAAATGAAAAAAAAGAAATGGCAACAATTTTAGAAAATCAAACTAGAACAACAAGAACTTTGCAAAATACAAAAAAAATGAGGGAAAACTTTATAGAAAAACTTTCAGATGAAGAAAAAACTTTACAGGCAAAAATAGATGAAATAAATAAACAATATGAAGAAGTGAATCAACAAATTTTAGAATTAGCACAACAAGGCTTAGATACAACATATATTGGAGGAGAATTAGCATGGCCAGTACCTGGATATACAAGAATTACATCAAAATATGCGATGAGAGTTCATCCAATAACAGGACAATATAAATTGCACACAGGTGTCGACATAGGAGCACCAATGGGAGCAAATTTTGTTGCAGCAAATGATGGTGTTGTTGTAAAAGCAGGACCAAATACAGCATATGGGAATATGGTAATAATAGACCATGGTGGAGGAATTTCAACATTATATGCACATGGCTCAGAAATATTAGTTGAAGTAGGACAAACTGTAAAAAGAGGAGATGCAATATTAAAAGTTGGTTCAACAGGATATTCAACAGGACCTCATGCACATTTTGAAGTTAGAATAAATGGTGTAACTACAGATCCATTACCATATATAACAAATGGAGTAGTTCCAGGACAAAGCAATACAGAAGAAAATTCAAATATAGTAGATAATGCAAATACTACAAATTAATTACTAATTAATGTAATTAAAAAAGCGGTCATTAAAATTTTAAAAATTTTGTACAATGATTAGCCAAATGAAGAGGAGAAAAGAAACATATGAAGATTATAAGTCAAAGAATTATTGGAATAATATTAATTGTAATGTTGCTGGCAAGTACTGATATATCATTAGCAGTTTCAGAGTCTGAAATAAATGAACAGAAAAAACAGCAAAATCAAATAAATAATAAAATAACTGAAACAGAAGAAAAGAAAAAAGATGTTGAAAATGAAAAATCAGAAACATTAAAACAAGTTGAAAGTATAAATTCACAAATTGATAATTATGAGACTCAAATAAATGATTTGGATATTAAAATAAGTGAGGCAAATGTAAAAATAAAAGAAGAAGAACAAAAATTATCAGAAGCTGAACAAAGTTATAAAGAACAAGAAGAATTAATAAAAAAGAGAATGGTGGCTATATATATGTCTGGTGATACATCTTATTTAGATGTATTACTAAGTTCAAAAAGCTTAACTGATTTTATTTCTAGTTATTATTTAGTATCTGAGGTTACACAAATGGACTCTGAATTATTAGAAAAAATACAAAAACAAAAAGAAGAAATAGAAAATGCTAAAAAAGAAATAGAAAATAGTAAAGCAACACTAACAGCATCAAAAACAGAAAAAGAAAGTGTTAATAGTCAATTAAAGACAGCTAAGACAGAAAAAGATAAATATGTTTCACAATTATCAGATCAAGAAAAAGAATTAGAACAAGAAATTCAAACATTAAAAGAAGATAATGCTAAAATAACAAGTGCAATTAGCCAAGCACAAATAGCATATAAAAAACAATTAGAAGAATTAAAAAAGCAACAGGAAAAAAATAATAGTAATAGTAGCAATAATAGTACTAATAATAGTAGTAACAGTGGAAATAAAAAAAATAATAATACTGGAGCTTCAACAGGTTCAGGATATTTTATGAGACCTGTTAGTGGAGGATCAATTTCTACAAATGGATATTATTCAAGTGGTAAATTCCATGGTGCAATAGATTATGCTATATCTGCAGGAACACCAGTATATGCGGCGGCAGCTGGCGTTGTTATGGTTACAGATAATTTACCAAATAGTTATGGTACATATGTTGTAATACAACATGCCAATGGAATGCAATCATATTACGGGCATGGTACGAGGGGGTCAATATGTGTTTCTCCAGGACAAACTGTAAGTAAGGGTCAACAAATAATGCTTAGTGGAAGTACAGGAAATTCATCTGGTCCGCATTTACATTTTGAATTAAGAACATCACCTTATAGATATAGTTATAGTGCTACTGCATATGGACAAGATTCAAGAGTTAATCCTTTAAATTATATGTAATTTATACATAAAAATAAAAAAAATTAATATTTTATATTGAGCGGAATTATCATCCGCTCAAAATTTATGAAAGGTGTAGGTAAAAAATGGAAAAAGAGAAAAAAATTAAAGTTTATAAAATTCTAATGCTAGTAGTATTATCAGTTTTTATAACATTTATGATTACATCAATATCTCTATACACTTATTTTACAAATAATCCTGTATCAGTAGGTGCAAAATCTAATAGTAAAGATATATCAAATAAACTTAATCAATATAGAAAAATAATAGACAAATATTATTTAGGAGATGTTGATGAAACAAAACTAGATGAAGGTGCAATAAAAGGCTATATAGAAGGATTAGATGATCCATACACTGAATATATTTCTAAAGAAGATATGGAAAGTTATTTAGATGATACAATGGGAAATTTTGTAGGAATAGGAATATATATGATAAAAAACACAAAATATGATAAAATTCAAGTATTATCAACTATAAAAGGTAGCCCAGCAGAAAAAGCAGGAATACAATCAGGTGACTTAATAATATCTGTAGATGGAATAGAATATAAAGCGGATGATATGACAGCAGTATCAAATAAAATAAAAGGTGAAGAAGGAACAAAAGTAACAGTAGAGTTATTAAGAGGTTCTGAAAATGTTAAATATGAATTAACAAGATCAAAAGTTAAAGTAAATCAAGTAGAAGGAAAAGTTATTTCAGATGATATAGGATATATAAAATTTACATCATTTGATGAAACAACAGCAGAAGATTTTAAAAAACAGTATCAAGAATTAGCAAAGAAAAATATAAAATCACTAATAATAGATTTAAGAAATAATGGCGGAGGAATAGTAGATCAGGCACTAGAAATTGCAGATTATATAGCAGATAAAGATTCAGTTCTATTATATGAGGTAGATAAAAATAATAAAGAAACAGTTAGAAAAGCGAAGACTGATCCAATAATAAATATGCCAATAATTATATTAACAAATGAAAATACAGCAAGTGCTTCAGAAATATTAGCGGGAGCATTAAAGGATTTAGGAAAGGCAAAAACAGTAGGAACAACAACATATGGAAAAGGGGTAATTCAGCAGATCTTAAAATTAAATGATGGAAGTGGGTTAAAAATAACTATTGAAGAATATCAAACTCCTAACAAAAATAAAATAAACAAAGTAGGAATAGAACCAGATGAAAAAGTAGAATTACCAGATAGTGTAGAAAGCATATTAAGTATAAAAGAGAGTGAAGATACTCAATTACAAAAGGCAATAGATATGTTAAAATAATAATGAGAGGTTTGGGAAAATGAATTTAGCAAATAAATTGACAATTTTTAGAATAATACTTGTACCAATAATGGTTATAATACCATTTTTAGGAATTCAAGGAGATGTATTTGGAATACCAGTATCATATTTAATAATGGACTTGATTTTTATAATAGCTTCAATTACAGATAAATTAGATGGTTATATCGCAAGAAGTAGAAATCAAGTAACAACATTTGGAAAATTTTTAGATCCATTGGCAGATAAAATATTAGTTTTAACAGCAATGGTAATGTTTGTAGAAATGGATAAAATTCCAGCATGGATACCTGCAGTAGTACTTGCAAGAGAATTTCTTGTATCAGGATATAGACTAATAGCAGTAGAAAAAGGTGGAAAAGTAATTGCAGCATCAATATGGGGAAAACTAAAAACAGTAACACAAATGATATCAATAATACTAATATTTATAGATAAATTTAATTTCTTTGATTTTGTAAGAGCAACTACTGATGCAAAAGTAGCTATGGAAAGTAGTTTTTTGATATATATGAACCAAGGAAGTATAGTATTTAATGCAATTACATCAATATGTTTATTAATATCTGTAATAGCAACAGTATTTTCAGGATATGAATATCTAAAAGATGGAAAAGATTTGTTTAAGGATTAGTGTTTTTTATAAAAAATGCTTGACAAATCAAGAAATCTGACTTAATATAATAGAAGTTTTTAATATGTTGTATTAAAAACTTATTATAATGATAACAACAATATGGAGGTTATAGAAATGGAAGAAAAAGATGTAATCCTTACACAAGAAGGATATGATAATTTAGATAAAGAATTAAATTATTTAAAAACAGAAAAAAGAGCTGAAATAGCAGAAAGAATAAAAGTTGCATTAGGTTTTGGGGATTTATCAGAAAATTCAGAATATGATGAAGCTAAAACAGCACAAGCTGAAAATGAAGTAAAAATAGCTGAGTTAGAAAATAAATTAAGACATGCAAAAATAATTGATGAAAAAGAAATTGATACAGATACAGTTCAAATTGGAAATACTGTAAAAGTATTAGATATTGAATTTAATGAAGAGATAGAATATACAATAGTTGGTTCTACAGAAGTTAATTTAGCAGAAAACAAAATTTCTAACGAATCTCCTTTAGGATCTGCTTTATTGGGTGCTAAGAAGAAACAAACAGTAGATGTAAATGCACCAGCAGGTATAATGCAATATAAAATATTAGATATAAAAAAATAGAGGGATTATGGAGTCTAACACTCCAAATCCCTTTTTCTTGTAAATCAATTTTGTAATTATTATATATTAATATTTTTAGAAAAAATGATGCTTCGGGTCTTCCATAGGGACTTTTTCTTTAAATATTAATATATAATAATTACTTATACTATTAAAAAAAGGATTTGGAGTATTACTCCCATAATCCCTTTATTTTTTAAATTTTAATTGCAGCATCTAATGCAAGTTTAATCATGTTATTTAAACCAGTTTGACGCTCTTCAGCAGTTGCAACATTCTTAATAAATTTTGAATCAACAACACTCATTAAACAAGAAGCTTTTTTATTTAGTAATTTAGCATTATAAAATAAAGCAAAAGCTTCCATCTCAACAGAAACTGGATTTAAATTTTCAGGCAATCTTTCCAAAAATTTATTTACATCAGTCATATAAACATCAAAGCAATCAGTAGTAACAGTATTTCCATTAATAATGTTAGTGTTAGTTTCTATAGCAGTGTTTTCAATAATAGAATTTAATTCTTTGCTAGAACTAACAATATGACAATCATCATTATTTAAAGTTAAAGCATAATTGCTTTCTGAAAAAACATTTTCACTTAAAACAATATCAAATAATTTTAATTCTGGTTTATATCCTCCACAAGAACCTATTCTAATAATATTTTCTACATCATAAAATTTAAATAATTCATAACTATAAATTCCTACACTAGGCATTCCCATACCATGAGCCATTATAGAAATTTCTTTTCCTTTATAAGTACCAGTGTATGCAAACATTCCTCTAACTTGATTTACAAGTTTATAATCATCAAGGAAATTTTCTGCAATATATTTTGCTCTTAAAGGGTCACCAGGCATTATAACAGTTTTTGCAAAATCACCCTTATTTGCTTCATTATGTGGTGTTGACATATCAAATTACCTCCTTTGTATCTTGTTGTAAAATAACAACTATGGTAATTATAACAATAAAAAAATAAAAAAGCAATTATCATAAAAAATATTGCAAAAAATAGTAAGTTATGATATAAAATAAATGTAAAAATATAATAAGCTAAATACCAAAGAACAGAGGTGAAATTATGATAAAAGCTTATGCAAAATCAGATAAAGGAAATGTTAGAGAAACAAATGAAGATTATTTTTATATTTCAAATTCACTAGATGAAGTTCAATTATATATATTAGCAGACGGTATGGGAGGATACAATGGAGGAGAAATAGCTAGTAAATTAGCGGTTCAAACAGCTAAAAATTATATAGAAAATAATTTTAAAGAGATAGAAAAAGATAAAGATAGTATAATTCAATTATTAGGAAGCAGTATGGAATATGCAAATATGGTTGTATATGAAAAAGCAAAATCAACACCAGAATTACAGGGAATGGGAACAACATTGGAAATATGTTTAATATACAACAATAAAGTATATATAGGTCATGTAGGAGATAGCAGAGTATATAGAATAAGAAAACAATTTATACGTAAATTAACACAAGATCATAGTTATGTACAAAAATTAGTAAAAGAAGGTACAATAACAAAAGAACAAGCAGTTCATCATCCACAAAAAAATATGTTAATGAAGGCATTAGGATGTAATGCTTTTGTAGAGCCAGATGTAATGGTAAAAGGATTTTTAAAAGATGATATTTTAGTTATGAATTCAGACGGATTAACAAACTTAGTAGATCAAGAAACAATATATGAAATGGCATCAAAAAATATTGAACAAGCAACTAAAGACTTAGTTCAACTTGCTAAAGATAGAGGGGGATATGACAACATAACAGTTGTAATTATTAAAAATATATAGCAGTCCACATTAAAAGCTCAAAAGCGAAAGGAAGAGAATAATTATGAATTTAGAAGGTAGGATTCTAGGAAATAGGTACGAAATTATTGAAAAAGTAGGTAATGGTGGTATGGCAACAGTATATAAGGCCACTGACCTTGTTTTAAAAAGATACGTAGCCGTAAAAGTATTAAGGGACGAGTTTACAACAGATGAAGAATTTATAAAAAGATTTGAAACAGAAGCACAATCAGCAGCAAGATTGGTACATGCAAATATTGTATCAATATTTGATGTTGGTGTTGATAATGGAATTTATTATATAGTAATGGAATTAATTCAAGGAAAGACTTTAAAAGAAATAATTGTGGAAGAAAGAGGTCCATTACCATGGAAATGGTCAGTAAATGTAGCAATTCAAATTGCATCTGCATTAGAAATGGCACATAGAAACAATATTATTCATAGAGATATAAAACCACATAATATAATTATAACTGAAGATGGAGTTGCAAAAGTTACTGATTTTGGTATAGCAAAAGCTGTTTCAAATTCAACAATTACAGCATTTGGAACAACAATAGGGTCAGTACATTATTTTTCACCAGAACATGCAAGAGGTGGATATACTGATGCTAAATCTGATATATATTCATTAGGTGTTGTAATGTATGAAATGGTAACAGGAAAAGTTCCATTTGATGCTGACACACCTGTATCTGTTGCATTAAAACATATGCAAGAAGATCCAGTTCCACCAATAGAATTAAATCCACATTTACCAGAAGCAGTAAATAAAATAATTTTAAAAGCATTGAAAAAAGATCCAATGCTTAGATATCAAACAGCAACAGAATTACTACAAGACTTAAAAATGGCACTTAAAAATCCATCAGGAGATTTTGTAGAAGAAACAGATTATGACCCAACAGCAAAAACACAAAAAATTTCAACACAAGATGTAGAAAATATGCAAAAAAATTCTATAAAAAAAGAAGATAATAAATTTGTAGCATTTATAAAAGAACATAAAGTATTTAGTGTATTTATAGGTTTAATATTATTGTTCTTTATAGCATTTGGAGGAACAATGCTAGTATTAAAAGTAACAAATCCTAAAGAGGTTGAGGTACCAAATGTAGTTGGAAGTACAAGAGAAGAGGCTCAACAAAAAATAGAAGGGGTAAAACTTAAATTTGAAGTTTCTTCAGAGGAATATAATGCTGACACTGAAGAAAATCATGTAATTAGTCAAGATCCAGCATATTTAGAGAATTATAATAAAGTAAAAGAAGGCAGTACTGTAAAAGTTGTAATAAGTAAAGGTACTGAAAAAACAAAAGTACCAAATGTAAAAGGTAAAGAAAAAGATGAAGCTGTTCAATTAATTGAAGATGCTAAATTAAAAGCTGAAATAGTAGAAGAAACAAGTAAAACAGTAAAAGAAGGTTATGTAATTAGCCAAGAAACTGATGCTAATACAGAAGTAAATGCTGGTGATACAGTAAAAATTCATGTAAGTACTGGAACAGAAAAAGCAACAGTACCAGGTGTTGTTGGAAAATCTCAAGATGAGGCAAAGAAAAATCTTCAAGATTTAGGTTTTGTTGTAACTGTTACAAATGCAGAGGATAGTTCTAAAGAGAATGGAGTTGTATTAAAACAAAGTTTGGATGAAGGTCAATCTGTAGAAAAAGGTTCTGCAATTACTATTACAGTAAATTCTTATGAGGCTTCAAAATCAGCAAAAGTAACAATAGATGTAAAATCATACTTGCCAAAAGAAACAACAACAAATTCTGTAAATAATACAGAATCAACAAGTAATGTAGAAAAAACAGCAAATGTAAAAGTTACAGTTAGTAACAATGGAACAGGATTTTCAAAAAATGATGTTTCTTCAACAGTAACTGATACAATTTATGGTAAAGGAGAGGTTACAATAACAATAACAATTACAGGTGCATCAGGAAAAACATATTATACTGGAAGCAAAGTGATTAACTTAAATAATACAGATAGTGTTACATTTAAAAACAGTTAATAAATACAAAAATATTTTAATGGAGGATATATTAGAGATAATCTAATATAGAAATAAGATGAAGTTTGGATTATCAGAAAAAACATATAATGCAATAAAAAAAGTTATAGAAAAAAATTCAAAATATACATTTAAGTTATTTGGTTCAAGAGCAAAAGGAACATTTAAAAATAATTCGGATATTGATTTGGCAGTATTTGAGAACGTTAATAGAGAAGATGAATATAAAATAAGAAATGAAATAGATGAATTAGATATTATTTATAAGATTGATTTAGTTTTTATAAATAATAATACAAAAATGGAATTATTGAAATCCATAGAAATGGAAGGAGTTGATTTCTAATGAAGAGATTTGAAGAAAGAAAAGAAGATTTAAAAAAAGCAACAAATAAATTAAATGAAGCATTAAAAGAAGAAGTAACAGATTTAGAAATTGACGGAATATTACATAGATTTGAATTTACATTTGAATTAGCTTGGAAGACAATGAAAGATTGTTTAGAAGACCAAGGAATAGTAGGCAAAATAGGGAGTCCAAGAGAAATAATAAAAGAAGCTTTTGCAGCAGGATTAATAGAAAATGGCGAAATATGGATGGATATGATGATTTCGAGAAATGAATTATCACATTTATATGATGAGGAAACTTCAAGAGAAATATTTGATGATATAAAAGAAAAGTATATATTAGAAATAAATAAGTTAGTAAAAAAATTAGATACTATTTAGAAATTGAGATAATTCAAGTAGTTTAAGTAAAAAATAACTAAAAGTATAGTAAAAAGAGGTTTTAACTTCAATTTGCTATGCTTTTTATTATTTATTTGAAAAGTCATGACTAAATTTTTATCATATTTTAAATTTTATATTGACAAATATCATTTAAGGCATTAATATATATAAGCATCTATAGTTTTTATGTCAAACTAAAATTTTATTCAATATTTTAATATCAAAAAAATTCAAATAAAAATTGAAAAAATAAAAATATAATGTTATAATCAAAGGAGGTAATATGCCGGTTATTTCACAGTTTTATGGAATATTAATATATATTATTAATATAAAAGGAAAAGTTTTAAATGGAAAATTACCAAAGAAACAGAAAAAATTAGTAGATGCATGGATAGAGTTACACACTGAAGAATTAAAAGCAGCATGGTATGCATTAAACAATGATGGAGAAATAATAAAAATAAAAGGATTGGAGTAATAAAATGAGACCAAGAGCTATAGATGTAAAAATTTTAAATAACTATGAATTAGAAATAAAGTTTGATAATGGTGAACGAAAAATATTTGATGTTAAACCATATTTTAAATTTAAAATTTTTAGTGAATTAAAAGATTTTGAAAAATTTAAAAAAGTACAAATTTCGGGATTATCAATTGAATGGGAAAATGGAGCGGATATATGTCCTGATGAATTATATAATAATAGTAAGAAAATATTGGAGGGATAATGCAAGGTTTAATAGTAGAAAACATATCAAACTTATATAAAATAAAAGTACAAAACAAAACATATGAAGCAAATGCAAGAGGAAAATTCAAAAAAGAAGAAATAACACCAGTAGTAGGGGACAAAGTAGAAATACAAATACTAGATGAAGAAAACAAAAAAGCAGTAATAGAAAAAATTGAGCCAAGAACCACATATATAAAAAGACCCAAAATGAGCAACATAACTCAATTAATATTAGTAGTATCTAGTAAAAATCCAAAGCCAGATTTATTATTATTAGACAAACAATTAGCATTTGCAGAATATTTAGGAATAAAGCCAATAATTGTTTTAAACAAAACAGATTTAGACAAAAAGAAAGAGTTTGAAAAAATAAAAGAGATATATCAAAATATAGGATATACAGTAATAGAAACAATAGCTAAAGAACAAGAAAATAATTTATCAGGAATACAAGAATTAAAAAAACAATTAAAAAATAATGTTAATGCATTTTCAGGAAATTCAGGTGTAGGAAAATCAACATTAATAAATGCGATATTTAAAGACACAATTACACAAGAAGGCGAAATAAGCCAAAGGAATAAAAAAGGTAAAAATACTACAACATCAACAAAATTGTATGAAATAGATGAAAATACATACATAGCTGATACACCAGGATTTTCAACATTTGATATATCCGAAATAGAGTATAAAGAATTAGATAAGTACTTTAAAGAATTTAAACCTTTGGTTGTAAATTGTGAATTTGTCGGGTGTACTCATATAAAAGAGGAAAACTGCGGAATAAAAAATGCACTACAGCAAGGAAAAATAGACAGTAGTAGGTATGATAGATTTTGCAAAATTTATGAAGAATTAAAAGAAAAAGATAAATACAAATATTAATTAATAATGATAAGTAAGGAGAGAAAATAAAATGGTAGAAGTTTCAACATCAATACTTTCAGTAAAAAAAGGAGAAGAATCAAAAACATTTTTTGCATTAGAAAAATCAAAAACAGATTATTTCCATATAGATGTTATGGATGGAAAATTTGTAGAAAAAAATACATATAATAAAATGCTAGAATATGCATCATATATAAAAAGAATATCAAACTTACCATTAGATATACACTTAATGGTAGAAGATGTAAACACAGCTATAGAAGATTTTATAGCAGTAGAACCTAATATAATAACATTTCATTATGAAGCTTGCAAAAACAAAGAAGAAGTTATGCAAATAATAAAAAAAATAAAAGAGAATAATTGCAAGGTTGGTTTAAGTGTAAAGCCAGAAACAAAAATAGAAGAGATATACGAATTTTTACCATATATTCATATTTGTTTAGTAATGACTGTTGAGCCAGGTAAAGGTGGACAAACACTTTTAACAGATATGGTAGATAAAATTTCAAGACTAAAAAAATATATTGATGAAAATAATATTGAAATTGATATAGAAGCAGATGGTGGAATTAATTTAAAAACAGCTGAAGCTGTAAAACAAGCAGGAGCTAATATTTTGGTTTCAGGTACAGCAATTTTAATTGCTAAAGATTATAAAGTAATAATAGATGAATTAAGAAAATAAGGATTGAAGATTTTAACTTCAATCCTTTTAAAAATTATTTATCTTCTTTTTTATTGTCTTTTTTTGTATCTTTATTTTCAGATATTTCTTTTTTTACATCAGTTTTTGTAGTTTCTTTAACTTCATTTGTATCAGAAGCTTTTTTTGCTTTTTTAGGAAGTATAGCTGAAACTAAAACTCCTAAACCTAAAACAGAAATTATAAATGAAACAATACCACCAACATATGGAAGTTCAGAAATAACCCAAACTATAACTCCAGAAACAATCAACATTCCAAATATGCCAGTATTTTTATTAATATTTAATTTAGAACATAGATAATTGTTTGCAACAATTGTAAATATTGATTTAGCAACAATTAAAGCTAATATATAAATAGCAACAGTTAATAAAGAAATACCAGCAGTTAATTGTAACAATAATAAAATAATACAAGCAATTGGAACCGCAATTAATGTAAGTAAACCAGTTCCTAAAACATTTAAAGTTTTCTTTCCTACAAATTTATTTGTATCATTTAAGAATTTAGGAGCTACCCATAAACATACTAACCAAATGATAATTACAAATGCTAGAAAAGCACCTAAATCTAAAATATAACTAGCCACAATTTCTCTAACAGATTTTTCAGGTGAAACTTTTGGAGCTTTGTAAGTTACATTTCCATTAACAATATTTTTATCAAAAGAAAGTTCTGAAGGTGTTGAATAAGTTAAATCTCCATAAATAATACCTTTGTCATTTTCATCAGTGTTAAAATTGATATTTGAACAGCTTACAAATGCATTTCTACCAATTGCACCATTAATATTTATAGTGTTGCAACATAATTTAGCATCTCTGTAAATGTATCCATTTGAAATCGTAAAGTTTTGTGCTAATGCATAAACATCATATACAACGCCTTTAATATCAATAGAATCGGCTATAGCAAAAAGATTACTAAATATGTAAGCTTGATCTCCGACATTTATGGTTTTTGCCATTATGAAAGCATCTCCACCAATTTTTGAATTGATAGTGACAGTGTCTGCCATGACAAATAAGTTACCATCTACTACATAATCAATTGTTACATTGTCACCAGTAAGATAAACATCATGACTTTTATAAGTATCTTCTGTTGGTTCATTTGTAGAAATTGGGTTTTCAGCATTATTTTCTACAGGTGATGATTCTAAATTGTCTGATATAGGTATAATATCATCTTCCAAAGTTGTTTCATTATCTGCATAAACGAATGATGTGGTTAATGATATAGCTAGGATAAGTAAAAATACTAAGATTTTTGTTTTGTTTTTTAACATAATAAATCCTCCTTTTTATTTTATATGCCCAAATCATATAACTTTAGAGCTTTTTTGTCAATTGGTTTTATAGAATTTTGACAATATCCATTAAATGGTATATAATATTACAGAAACTAAAAAATTAGTATTGAAAAATACTAGCACAACCAAATGGAGGTGTACTATGAAACATGTTAGGACTGTAAACATGCAGCGGTTAAATAAAACTGTTTGCTATGGTGGATGTGGCGAATGTCAGACATCGTGTCAGTCAGCATGCAAAACTTCTTGCACAGTGGGAAACCAAAAGTGCGAGAACCCAAGTAAAAACAGTTAATTCTGTTTTTATAAAAGCTTAGACGCTGGCTCTCTGTCTATCTTACGGCGGAGGGCTGGTGCTCTTTAATATAAAAGGATGTTGATATAAAATGAATAAAAAACTAAAATGTATGGAGTACTATTTTGATTCTAAAAAATATAATGAAATTGATGTAATTGAGAAAATAGGATTGAAAAAAATGGAATTTCCTAAAAAGAAAATAAATGCATCAATAGAATTAAACGAGTATGGAACATATGTTGTAAAATTAGAATTTTTAAATAATCAAATTGCATTAATAAAACATAATATAAAAAGACATATGAAAAATAAATCAGAAATTAAAAGCTATGGTCAATATAGAGAAACAAGAAAATTTTCACCAATATAGAATTATGAATCAAAATAAAATGTTGAAAAAAACTTGTAAAATTAGTTAAAATGTGCTAATATAATAAAAGCATTGGATAAAGCAAAAAATTAACAATGTAATAAAATAAAAATCCAATTAAAAAGCAAAGTATATATATTAAAAATATTTTACAGAGAAAATATCCTAAGGCTGAGAGATATTAAAATAAAATATATAGAAAATTCACTTTTTAGGACTTCTTTTGAAAAATACTAATATTAGATAATGATAAAAAGTATTAATTAGGAAGAAGCGGTTGCACCGTTAAAACTATAATGAGGTTAGTTAAAACATAAACTAATAAAATTAGGTGGTACCACGGAAATAAAGGATATAAAATAAAATCCATTTCGTCCTATAAGCATAGAAAATCAAGTGCTATAAGGAAGAAATGGATTTTTTTGTCCAAAAAGAACCGTCCCCATTGGACACATTGAACAAAAAGAAGGGAGTAAAAGAATGAAAGAACAAATTGAAAAAATCAAAAAAACAGCTATTGATGAAATAGCAAAAGCTGAAGATTTACAAACTCTAGAAAATGCAAGAGTAAAATATCTAGGAAAAAAAGGTGAACTTACAGCAGTATTAAGAGGAATGGGAGGATTAAGCCCAGAAGAAAGACCAATAATAGGAGGACTAGTAAACGAAGCAAAAGAAAGCTTAGAAAAACTAATTCAAGAAAAAGAAGAAAAATTTAAAGCTGAAGAGTTAAATAAAAAGCTAGAATCAGAAAAAATAGATATTACATTACCAAGTACAAAAATGAAAAGAGGAAGTATACATCCTGTAAATAGAATAATAGAAGACATAGAAGACTTATTTGTATCAATGGGATATGATGTAGTAACAGGTCCAGAACTTGAAAATGACGAATATTGTTTTGAAAGATTAAACCTTCCAAAAGGACACCCAGCAAGAGATATGCAAGATAGTTTTTACATTACAGACGAATATTTATTAAGAACACAAACATCAGCAGTTCAAGCAAGAACAATGATGGCAAATACAGAAAAAACACCAATAAGAATGATAACAGCAGGAAAAACATATAGAAGAGAAGATGATGCAACACACTCACATCAATTTAATCAAATAGAAGGATTAGTAATAGACAAAAAAGAAAGAAATGTATCATTAGCAGACTTAAAAGGAACATTAGAAGTTTTTGTTAGAAAAATAATAGGAGCAAATTTGGACTTAAGATTTAGACCAAGTTATTTCCCATTTACAGAACCATCATATGAGGTAGATGTAACATGCTTTAAATGTGGTGGAAAAGGATGTAATCTATGTAAACAAACAGGTTGGATAGAAGTACTAGGAGCAGGAATAGTACATCCAAATGTATTAAAAATGAATGGATATGATCCAGAAAAATTTGGTGGTTTTGCATTTGGAACTGGTATAGATAGATTAGCAATGTTTAGATATGGAATTACAGATATGAGATATCTATATACAAATGATGTAAGATTTTTATCTCAATTTGATAGAAAAGATGAAGAATAATTTTTAAAAGGCATAGTAATTAATTTATATAATTATTTTGATAATGTATTGTTTTTTTATACCTTAGTATATTATCAAAATTAAATGTAAAAAGGTGAATGTTAGAAAAATAGAAATTGAAGGGAGATTAGAAAATGAATTTAAGTTTAAATTTTGTAAAAGATTATATAGATTTAGATAATGAATTAAGCGTAAAAGATATAGCAGAAGCAATGACAAAAGCTGGAAATGAATATGATTCAGCAGAAAAATTAGTAAATGCAACAAAATTAATAATAGGTGAAATAAAAGAATGTGAGATGCATCCAGATTCAGACCATTTACACCTTTGCAAAGTTGATATAGGAAGCGAAGTACTAAATATAGTATGTGGTGCACCAAATGCCAGAAAAGGAATTAAAGTAATTGTTGCACAAGTTGGAGCAGAACTTCCAGGAGATTTTAAAATCAAAAAAGGTATGATAAGAGGTCAAGAATCAAATGGTATGTTATGTGCTTTATATGAAATAGGAATTGACAAAAAATTCTTATCAGAAGCAGATAAAAATGGAATACATGAATTACCAGCAGATGCCCCAGTTGGTGGTGACCCAATTAAATATATGGGACTAGACGATGGTGTTATTGATTTTGAATTAACAGCAAACAGAGGAGATTTATTAAGCATTTTAGGTATGGCTTATGAATTAGGTGCAATATATGATAAAAAAGTAAAACCAGTTGAATATGGATACAAAGAAAGTGGAGAAGATATAAACAAGGAATTTGCAGTACAAGTAAACACAGAAAATTGTAAACTATTTTTAGCAAAAAAGGCTAAAAATGTAACAATAAAAGAAAGTCCAGAATTTATAAAAAATAGATTAATAGCTTCAGGAATTAGACCTATAAATAATGTTGTAGATATTAGTAACTATGTAATGTTAGAATTAGGCCAACCATTACACTTCTATGATGCAGACAATTTAGGAAATAAAATAGTTGTTAGAATGGCAGAAAATGGTGAAAAATTAACAACACTAGATAACACAGAAAGAACTTTATCAAATGAAGATATAGTAATTACAGACGGAACAAAAGCTATAGGATTAGCTGGTGTTATGGGAGGACTAGACACAGAAGTAGAAGAAACAACAAAAAATGTAATAATAGAATCAGCAATATTTGATTCAGTAAAAGTAAGAAAAACATCAAATAAAATCTTAAGAAGTGAAGCAAGTAACAGATTTGAAAAAGGACTAGATCCTGCAAGAACATATATGGCAATGGAAAGAGCTTGTACTTTACTTGAAAAATATGCAGACGCAGAAATTGAAACAGGAATTGTAAAATATGATGTAACAAAAAACGAAGAAAAAGTTATTGAAATATCATATAAAGAAATAAACGATGTATTAGGAACAAATATATCAAAAGAAGATATTGTAGATGTATTTAGAAAATTAGATTTTAAGACAGAAGCAAAAGAAGAAACTGTAATAGTCACAGTACCAACAAGAAGAATAGACATCTCAATTAGAGCAGATTTAATAGAAGAAGTTGGAAGAATCTATGGAGTTGACAATATCCAAGGAAAACTACCAGTAGTTCCAATGAAAATGGGACATTTAGACAAAACAGCAAGAAAAATAAGAGCAAAAATGTCAAACATGGGACTAAACGAAACATTATCATATATTTTAATAAATGACAAAGATGTTCACAAATTCACAACGGACGAATTTGAAGAAGTTAGATTACTAGACCCAATAACAGAGGACAGAAATACATTAAGATATAGTATAATACCATCATTATACAAAATCTATGAATATAACAAAGCACGTGAAAATAAAGACGTATGCCTATTTGAAATAGGAAAAGGTTTCTGGAAAAAAGGTGAAGAATACGGAGAAAACCAAAAAATATGTGTATTAATGACAGGTAAATATTATGAAGGAATAGGACATAGCAAAAATGTAGATTTTTACGATATAAAAGGTGTAACTGAGGAATTATTAGACTATTTAGGGTATGCAGGAAGATATAGTTTTGTAATGCCAAAACAAATGCCAGCAGAATTCCATCCAGGTCAAACTGCAGAAATATCAGTAAATAATGATGTTGTAGGAATCGTAGGAAGAATACATCCATCAGTAGAAAAAGAAGCGGTTTATGTAATGGAAATTAACTTAGACAAACTATTAGCAAAAAGAGTAGGAAAAATGAAATTTAAAGAGATTTCAAAATTCCCTGTTGTTAAAAAGGATTTAGCTTTATTAGTTGATAAAAACATGACATCAAAAGAAGTTGAAATGCTAATAAAGAAAAAGGCTGGAAAATTGTTATTGGACATAAATGTGTTTGATGTTTATGAGGGTAAAAATATTGATTCTAATAAGAGAAGTATTGCTTATTCATTAACATTTGGTACACCAGATAGAACTTTAAATGATGAGGAAATTAATAGTATTTTGGATAATATTATAAAAGACTTGGAAAATAAAGGGTTAGAAATAAGAAAGGGGATTTAGGGACGTTCCTTAAAATCCCCTTTTTGAGGGATTTTGAGGAACGTCCCTAAATCCCTCTTGACAAATAAAACCCATATTGATATTATATTGATGTACGAAAGGAAAAACAAAAAATGAAAAAATTGTATCCAAATTTTTACTACAAAAAAGTAGAAGAAATAACAATAGAAACATTAATGAGAAATAAAATAAAACTATTAATACTAGACGTAGACAACACACTAATAGACTATTATAAAAACTTATCAGAAGAAGTAAAACAATGGGCAAAAGAAATGAGAGGACAAGGCATAAAATTATATATATTGTCAAACACAAACAATAAAGAAAAAGTAGAAAAAGTAGCTAAAACACTACAAATACCATATAAACATTTTGCAATGAAACCACTAAAAAGAGGCTTTAAATACATACAAAAAGAAACAAATATAAAACCAGAAAATATAGCAGTTGTAGGAGATCAAATTTTTACAGATGTATTAGGTGGAAATAGATGTGGCATGACTACAATACTAGTAGATCCAATAGATGATAAAAAAGATTACTGGTATACAGCATGGAAAAGACCAATAGAAAATAAAATAAAAAACAATTATAGAGCAAAAGAGGAGAAAAACAAAAATGTATATTAATGAAACACATATAGCATACTATGCAGTATTTGCAATATTAGGACTTTTTGTTGGAATGTTTATAGACTGGATGAATAGAAGATTACCAGACTACAAAAAAGTATTTTCAAAAGAAATATTTACAGAATATTTTGCAGAATTTAAACCAAACTACATATTAATGATAATAACATCAGTAATTTATGTAGCTTTATTATATTTTTATGGAATAAAAAACACTTTTATAGCTAACTTAGATTTAATAAAATTTGCAATATTAACACCAATGCTATTATCTGCATTTGTAATTGACTACAAACTACAAATAATACCAAATAGACTAAATTTAACAATGTTTGAAATAGGATTAGTAATTGCATTTTTATATGGATTATCAGATGTAGCTATAACAATAAATATGGCACTAGGAATGCTTGCGGGTGGAGGAATATTCTTACTTATAACATTAATAGGTGGAGCAATATATGGAAAAGAAGCTATGGGATTTGGTGATGTAAAGCTAATGGGAGCATTAGGATTATACTTTGGGTTGTCAAATATAATAGCTGTAACATTATTATCATTCTTAATAGGAGCGTTATTGAGTATAATATTATTAGCAACAAAAATTAAAAAAATGGATGAATACATACCTTTTGGACCATTTATAGTAATAGGGGCATTTATATGCATCTTTGTACCATTTGAAACAATAAAAAATATATTATATACAATATTTACATTAGGATTATTTAATAAATAAAATAGGGGGAAGTTTATAAATGAATTCAAAACTTCAATGGTTAAGAAATAAAATGTCAAGCTTAGACATGCAAGGAATAATAATATCAAATCCAATAAATATCAAATATCTAACAAATATAGATGCAGAAGGAACATTAGTAATAACACCAAAGGAAAATATGTATATAACAGATGCAAGATATATAGAACATGTACATAGTATATTAACTTTATTTGATGAAATAATAGTATATGATGTAAACGATTTATCTAAAGAAGATTATGAAAATATATTCATGTTTTGTGAAAACGTTGGATTTGAGGAACATTATATTTCATATGCAGATTATAAAGAATATATAAGAAAATATAAAATTCATAATTTTGTAGAAACAGAATATATAATAGAAAAACAAAGAATGATAAAAGATGAAGAAGAAATGAGCAATATTATAAAAGCTTGCAACATAACAGATGATTGCTATAAATATATACTAAGCTATATAAAACCAGGAATGACAGAAAAACAGATAGCGAAAGAAATAGACGATTACTATATAGAAAGAACAGATGGAATATCATTTGATACAATTGTAGCTTCTGGAGAAAATTCATCAAAGCCACATGCAGTACCGACAAATAGAAAAATACAAGAACATGATATTATAACAATAGATATGGGATGTAAAGTAAATGGATATTGTTCAGATATGACAAGAACATTCTTTGTTGGTGAACCTACAGAAGAAATGAAAGAAGTATATGATTTAGTTTTAAGTAACCAAGAATTTGCACTTGACCAATATAAAGAAGGAGCAAGCACAAGACAAGTTACGAAGATGGTAGAAAACGATTTTAAATTAAATGGATATGATTTAATTCATAGTTTAGGCCATGGAGTTGGGCTTGAAATACATGAACCACCATATGTAGGATATAGAAATGACACTATATTAAGAGAAAATATGGTAGTTACTGATGAACCAGGAATTTATATACCAGGAAAATTTGGAGTTAGAATAGAAGATACAGTTCAAATTACAAAATTTGGATGTGTAAGTCTAACAAATTCAGAAAAAGGATATGTAATTATATAATAAATTGGTATTATTGGGACACCATACAAAATTCCGGAAAGTTCAAATTTCTTTAAAATACTTGATTTTTCTTATGATGTGTAGTAAAATAGAAAAGTAAAAATAAAATTTATGAGAAGCAAAGCAAAAAATTTGGCATCTAAAATTTAGAAAAATTTTGAGATGGCGATAAAAAAGCAAAGCAAGAGAAGGGAGAAATAAATATGGCAGGAGTATATTCAGCAGGAGATTTTAGAAACGGAACAACATTTGAAATGGAAGGAAACGTATTTAGAGTAGTAGAATTCCAACACGTAAAACCAGGAAAAGGTTCAGCATTTGTAAGAACAAAATTAAAAAATGTAATAACAGGGGCAACATTAGAAAAAACATTTAACCCATCAGATAAATTCCCAGGAGCAGAAATAGAAAAGAAAGCAATGCAATATCTATATGCAGATGGTGATTTATATTATTTCATGGATAATGAAACATATGACCAAATGCCTTTAAACAAAGATACATTAGGAGATTGTTTAAAATACTTAAAAGAAAACATGGAAGTTACAATACTTTCATACAAAGGAAAAGTATTTGCAGTAGAACCACCAACATTTGTTGAATTAGAAGTAACATATACAGAACCAGGATTTGCTGGAAACACAACAACAACATCTGGAAAACCAGCAACATTAGAAACAGGTTTAGAGTTACAAGTTCCTATGTTTGTAAATATTGGTGATATATTAAAAATAGACACAAGAACATGTGAATATATGGAAAGAGTATAGGAAAAAATAAAGGAGCATAAAATAATTTTTAAAATTAATATGCTCCATTTTGTAATATATAGAAAAGTTATATTTTTTCTATATATTAAATAATAATAATATTTTTGGGATAAAATATTATTAGAGATATAAAAATAAAGAAAGTGAGAATATATAAATGATGCCAGAAAATAAGAAATTAGAACAACAAATTGAAACTCTTTTAGGAGAAGTAAAAGAATTAAAAGAAAATCAAAAAATAATGACAAATAAAATAGAAAAAATGCAACAAGTAATAGATCATATAGAAAGTGACATATATTCAGATGAAGGATTTGATTTTGAAATAGTATGTCCATATTGTGAGCATGAATTTGTTATAGATGCAAATGAAGATAAAAACGAAATTGAATGTCCAGAATGTAAAAATGTAATAGAATTAGACTGGACAGGAGATTTATATGATGATGAAGATGATGGATGTTCAGGACATTGCTGCGGATGTTCAGGATGTGGAGATTCTTCAGACGAAGAAAATGAAGATGACGATATGTAAAAAGAGGGATTATGGAGCTAACACTCCAAATTCCTTTTTTATTTATATTTTATAAGATATTATATTATATTTATTTTTTAAAAGTAGTCTAAAGGATTTGTATATTCATCATTAATTCTAAAACCGCAAATGTAGATGGCAACCAGTTGTAGCTCCATTTGTAGGTTTTCCCGAACTATCAAAATAAGGGTTTCCAGGAACTCCATAAACATATTTAGGACCAACATAACCAATAACTTGTCCTTGTTTTACAAAATCACCTACATTAACAATGAAATTAGGTGAAACATGACAATATGTAACTTTATAATTTTTAAAAGAAAGTGTAATGGTGTAGCCACCAGCACCAAGAAATGAACAGAAAGTAATTTCACCATCATTAATTGCAACAAATTTTGTACCTTCAGGTGCAGGAATATCAACACCATGGTGAAAACTAGAAGCGCCTCCAGTTGGAGCAGATCTTTTGCCAAATTTAGAACTTATATTTGTATATCCTGGTAAAGGCCATAAAAAACCATCTGGATTAAAACCAATAAATTCTTTTTCAGAGGAACTGATAATGTTTTTATTCTGTATTATAGGAACAAAAAATATTGATATAAAAATTGAGAATAAGATAATTGAAAATAAAATTTTTTTGAATAAATTAAAAATGTAAATCACTCCTTTTTAATAATAAATTTTTGAATAAATATTAGAAATAAAAATATGGTTGAAAAAAATATTATGAAACTAGAATATAAAATTTATAACATAAATTTAAAATAAAAGCAATAGAAAAAAACAAGAAAATAGTTAAAAAAATTTTCCAGAATACTTGTCAAAAATAGAAAAGTGTGCTAATATAATAAATGTCTTAAGAAAAGACAACATATAGGGGTATAGTGTCAATGGTAGCACATCGGTCTCCAAAACCGCCTGTGAGGGTTCGAGTCCTTCTACCCCTGCCATTTAAAATAAATAAAAAATTACGATGAAAAAGAAAAAATACTAAAAAATTTATTAAAGAGAGCGAATAGTAAGCTGAGATATTCGTAATAAAACAAGTATGGGGAGCTTTGGAGTAATAAAAAATTAAGGTGCTTAAAGTAATGCAAAGTAAAAAATAAAAATGCAAAAGCAAAACTTTAAGAATTAGGGTGGAAACGCGGAACTAAACTTTCGTCCCTAGCTAAATGTATAGCTAGGCTCGAAAGTTTTTTTGAAGTCTAGCCATTCCAAAAAGTTGTCAAAAGGGACGCCCTTTTTTGACAACCATTCAAAAAAAGTTGTCAAAAAGGGGCGTCCCTTTTGACAAGAGGAGGAATTATTATGTTAAAATCAATGGACACACTAGTAGCATTATGCAAAGGAAGAGGATTTATATATCCTGGATCAGAAATTTATGGAGGATTAGCAAATACTTGGGACTATGGACCTTTAGGAAATGAATTAAAAAATAATGTAAAGGCAGCATGGAGAAAAAAATTCATACAAGAACAACCAAATATAGTAGGTCTTGACGCAGCAATATTAATGAACCCAGAAACATGGGTAGCATCAGGACATGTTGGAGGTTTCTCAGACCCATTAATAGATTGTAAAGAATGTAAAACAAGACATAGAGCTGATAAATTAATAGAAGAATGGGCTCATGATAATGGAAAAGATATGATAGCAGATGGAATGACAGATGAAGAATTAATCAATTTCATAAATGAAAATAAAATACCATGTCCATCATGTGGAAAAACAAATTTTACAGATATAAGAAAATTTAACTTAATGTTCAAAACATTCCAAGGAGTAACAGAAGACACAACATCAACAGTATATTTAAGACCAGAAACAGCACAAGGAATATTTGTTGATTTCAAAAATGTATTACGTACATCAAGAAAGAAAATGCCAATGGGAATTGCACAAATTGGTAAAGCATTTAGAAACGAAATAACACCAGGAAACTTTACATTCAGAACAAGAGAATTTGAACAAATGGAACTTGAATTTTTCTGCAAGCCAGGAACAGACTTAGAATGGCACAAATATTGGAAAGATTATTGTGAAAATTTCTTAATCAATTTAGGAATGAAAAAGGAAAATATTAGATTAAGAGACCATTCACCAGAAGAACTAGTATTTTATAGCAAAGCAACAACAGATATAGAATTTGCTTTCCCATTTGGATGGGGTGAATTATGGGGAATTGCTGATAGAACAGATTATGATTTAACACAACATATGAATCATTCAAAACAAGATTTATCATATCAAGACCCAGAAACAAACGAAAAATATGTACCATATGTAATTGAACCATCATTAGGAGCAGATAGAGTTGTTCTAGCATTTTTATGTAACGCATATGATGAAGAAGAAATGGCAGAAGGAGACACAAGAGTTGTATTACACTTACATCCAGCATTGGCACCTTATAAAGTTGCAGTACTTCCATTATCTAAAAAATTATCAGATAAAGCAGAAGAAGTATATGGAAAACTTGCTAAGAAATTTATGTGTGATTATGACACAGCAGGTTCAATTGGTAAACGTTATAGGAGAGAAGATGAAATCGGTACTCCATACTGTGTAACAGTTGATTTTGATACATTAGAGGATGAATCAGTTACTGTTAGAGATAGAGACACAATGGAACAAGTTAGAATTAAAATTGATGATTTAGAAGCATGGATTGCAGAAAAAATTGAATTTTAAAATAAATTTTTTGAAAAGGAATTAAAAGTACAATGAAAATAGGAATAGATATAGATGATACAACTTTTTTAACAGTAAAATCAATGTTAAAATATGCTGATATATTTGAAGAAGAAATATCAGGTGTACCAACTAACAGAGATAGTTTTGGCTTAATTAAAAATAGATATTATTTAAAAGCTTTATATGGATGGGATGATAAAACTAAATTTGAATTTTTTGACAAATATTATAAAAATGTATTAGAAGAATGTACAATGCTACCTAATGCAGACAAAACAATTCAAAAATTAAAAGAAGAAGGAGATACAATACATTTTATAACAGCAAGATTGATGAATATTGCAGAATGTGATACAGAAGAAATTACAAAAGATAGTTTAAGGAACTTTAATATTCCATATGATAGCTTGAATCTACATATTAGTGACAAATTGACGTTCTGCAAAGAAAATGGAATTGAATTATTGATTGAAGATAGTTATGAAACTTGTAAAGAATTAACTGATAATGGTATTAAATCAATTTTAATGACAACAAAAATGAATGCGGATATTAATGCTGATGGAATAACAAGAGTAAATAATTGGGATGAAGTTTATCAAAAAATACAAGAAATGAAAGAAACTTGTAAAGAACAAGAAGATGTAAGATAAAATTTTACAAAAATACATATTAGATTTAAAAATTTAATATGTGTTTTTTATTGTATAATAAATGAAAAAAAATTTTTTTACTATTTATTTTTTGGTTCTTTCATGATAAAATGCAAATAAAAAATGGAGGTATAAAATGAGAGAACTTGCAGTAGCAATTCAAAATGAAAATGAAAACGTAAACATTATACAAACAATAGAGTCTATAAAAAAGATGGAATTCAAAAATGTATTTGTCCAATGGTATGATGAAAATTGGGAACATAGCCAAATTGATCAAGTTGAAATGTGCAAAAAATTAGGGCTTAACATTATATTTGCACATTTAGGATATCAAAATATTAATTCAATATGGGAAGAAGGAGAAATAGGAGATAACGAAGTAGAAAGATATAAAAAAGACATTAAAGATTGTTATGAAAATGGGATACCAATGGTGGTAATGCATTTAACACATAAGAAAATTGCACCTATGTATGGAGAAATTGGATTAAATAGAATTAGAAAAATTGTAGAATATGCAAAAAAACTTAATATGAAAGTTGCTTTTGAAAATACAAAAATAAAAGGTTATTTAGAATATGTGCTAGATAATATAAAAGATGATAATGTAGGGATATGTTTTGATGCTGGACATTATCATGTACATTTTGATGATGAATTTAATTTTGAGCTTTTTAAAAATAGAATTTTTGCTGTGCATTTACATGATAATGATAAATCGGACGATTTACATTTATTACCATTTGATGGAACAATAAATTGGGAATATGTAATAAATAAGTTAAAAGAATGTAATTATACTGGGCCTATAACAATGGAATTATGCTATAGATATGATTACTTAAATATGTCATTAGATAGTTTTTATAAAAAGGGTTATGAAGTAGGAAAGAAATTACAAGAAATGTTTGAGAACTAAAATAGTTAGAGAAAATGAAAATTAGTGAAATAAAAAAGAAAGGAATTTAAGAGTATGTTTAGTTTTAATCATGTAACAATAAGTGTTGATAATTTAGATAAAACACTTGAATTTTATAAGAAATTTGGATTTGAAAAATATAAGGAATATAGAGATGAAAATGTTGATATTGTAATGTTAAAATTAGGAGATATGATATTAGAGATATTTCATTATCAAGAAAAAGAAAAGTTACCTGAACATTCAAAAGAACTAGCAATTGACCTAAAAACTATTGGAAATAAACATTTTGGATTAGGAGTAAAAGACATAGTAGAAGCTAAAAAGTTTGTAGAAAAAAATAAATTAAGTGATTCAGAAATTATTATAAATAAAGGAAGGTTAGGTAAACCATATTTCTTTATAAAAGATCCAGATGGAATATTAATGGAAATAATTGAAGAAGATTAATTATAAATTACTTAAATAGGAGCTAAAATGGAACAAAAACTAAAATTTGAACAATTAAAAGAAAAAATAAAAGAATGTGATTATTGTAAAGAAAAATTTGGATTTGAACCACATCCAATTTTTTGGGGAAAGCAAAATTCAAAAATCGTCCAAATAAGTCAAGCACCTTCTAAAAATGTTCATCAAAACTTAAAACCATTTACAGATATGAGCGGGAAAACTTTAAAATATGAATGGTATCAAATAACAGACGATGATTTTTATAATACAGATAATTTTTTTATTGGAGCATTAGCACACTGTTATCCAGGAAAAGACAAAAACGGAAATGATAAACAACCACCTAAATGCTGTTGGACTAAATGGATTGAAGAAGAATTGCAAATATTAGATAATGAAATGTATATTGTTATTGGAGCAAAAGCTGCAAAAGTTTTTTTTCCAAATGAAATATATGAAGAACTTATTTTTAAAGACAATGTATGGAATGGTAAAAAAACTATTGTGCTGCCACATCCATCACCATTAAATAAAAAATGGATAAAAGACCATCCACAGTTTTTGCAAAAAAGAATTCATGAAATAAGGAATATAATATGGGATATATTAAAAGAATAAAACTATTGAAGGAGTGGAATATGAATAAAACAACGAGAAAAGCAGTAAGATGTTATCTAATAAAAGATAGTTATGTTAGATAAAAACAATAAGTAAAAAGAAAAGGAAAAAGATAATGAAATTATATGTAATAAGACATGGTGAAACTGAAATGGGGAAAAATGAAATTATAGCCACAGAAGATGAACCATTAAACAAATTTGGAATGTACCAAGCACAAAAAGTTGGAAGAGAATTAAAAAAATTAGATATAGACATAATTTATTGTTCCCCAATTGAGAGAGCAAAGCATACATTAAAATTATTTGACATGGATAAAAATATTCCTGTAATAATAGACGAAAGAATAAAAGAAAGAAAAATGGGAATATATGAAAAAGTTCCTTTTAATAAGTTAGATTGGGATGTATTTTGGAATTATAATTCAGATATAAAATATCCAGAGCTAGAAACAATGAAAAGTGTTTATGAAAGAATAAAAAACTTCATAGACGAAATAAAACTACAAAATAAGAATGTACTAATTGTAACTCATGGAGGTATATCAAGAGCAATATATTGGTATTTTAACGGAATACCTGAAAATGGTAATTCGTCAAATATTAACGAAAATTGTAAAATATATGAATATGAATTATAATAGCAGTAATTTTTAAAAAACGGGATTTATATAGTTCCTTACAATATATAAAATTTTAATTTAGAAAGGGAAACAAACATGAGAATAGGAATTGATATAGACGGAGTTTTAACAGATATAGAACAATGGCAATTAGATATAGGAAGCAAAAAAATCTTTGAAAAATACAACAAAGAAATAGTGGATGCCAAAGGATATGGCTTTAAAGAAATATTTAATATTGAAGAAAATTTGGATAACAAATTCTGGAGAGAATATCTTCTTGATTATGCAAAAAATGAACCAGCTAGAAAACATTCAGACGAAGTGACAAACAAATTAAAAGAAGATGGAAATGAAATTTATATAATAACTGCGAGATTCTTAACCGATAAAGACAATGAAAATGGAAAAAGAATGAGAAAGACAGTAACTAATTGGTTAAAAAAATATAACCTTTATTATGACAAAATAATATTTAGTCCTGAAGAAAAATTAGATATATGTATGGAAAACAATATAGATTTAATGATAGAAGATAAAGTTGATAATATTAACAAAATTTCAAAACATATACCTGTAATTTGTTTTGATGCAAGATATAATCAAGAATGTAAAGGAAAAAACATTTATAGATGTTATAGTTGGTATGATATATATGCTAAAATAAAAAATATGTGAATATATGAAAAATTAAGTTATCAAATATTAATGAAAAGTGTAAAAATTAATAAGAAACGAAAGAAGTGAAAAAATGGAAAACAAAGAAATAGATTTAAGTAATATAAAAGTAGCAATTTTTGATTTTGATGAAACACTAGCTATTCATAAAGATAAAGAATATTTAAAACATCGCAATGAAAATGAAGAAAATTTAATAAATTACTATTTAAATGCATATTTAAATCCAGAAACATTTTATGAAACAATTGAACCATGTTCAATATCTAAAAAAATACAAGAACTCATAAAAAAATTAGAAATAAAAGGTGTAAAAATTTATTGTGTATCAGGAATGAAGTTTTCATTTCATTTAAAAGCAAAAGAACATTTTGTACATAAATATTATAGTAATGATATAGAAGTAATATCCACAAGAACTCAGGAATTAAAGTGTGAAGCGGTTAAAATTCTTAAATGTATTAACGATTGTAAATTAAATGAAATTTTATTTGTAGATGACATTGAAGAAAATATTATTAGATTTCATGATATAGGAATATATGCATTTACACCTAAAGAAATTGAACAATTAGTATAATTTATATAGGGGACAAGAGATGGAAAAAGAAACAAAGAAGATAAATAGAAGTATAAAAATATATCCATTATTTGCATCATTTACAGGAGACTTAATATTCTTCGTACCGATAGACACACTATTTTTAACACTAGTAAAAGGATTGAATGCAAGTCAAATAACAGCAATGACAATGGTTGCACTAATAATATGTATAGTATTTCAAAAAGTAATATTAGCAGTTGTAAAAAAAATAGGAAATGTAAACTCATTAAGACTAGGAGCAATGATGCTAATAATATCATCATTATTATTAACATTTGGAAAAACATTTATAGCAATGTTATTATATAAAAGCATACATGAATTAGCAGTTATGTTTTTGAATATGGACGAAATAATTTTAAAGAATAATTTGAAAAAAGTAGATAGAAGAGATGACTACTTTAAAATAAGAAATAAATCAAAAATTATATACTCTATAATAACACTATTTACAGCATTAGTAGCGGGAGAAATGTTCAATATAGATCATTATTTACCAATGTATCTATCAATAATAATATATGTGTTAGTATTAGGAACAGCATTCTTATACTATGAAGCAAAAACAGAAAATGAAGAAGTAAACAAAGAACATACAAAAATAAAAACAACAACTATAATATTTTATATAATGCTTTCAAATGCAGTATTTTATTCAATAATAAAAATGGGACAAAATAATAGCAAATTATTTATGCAATATGATTTTCAAAAATTCCTATCAATAGAGATGGTAACGTATTACATAACAACAATAGTTTTTATATCAAGAATAGCAAGGTTAGTAGGAAATATAATATTTGGAAAAATATACTTGAAAATAAAAGACAAAATGAGCATTGTTTTAACAATATGTTTAGCTTTAGCATTTACATTATTAATTACTGGACATTTTATAAATTCAAATTTTGTATGTAAAGTAATAATTATGTCTTTAGGATTTTTCTTAATATTAGCAATAAGAGACTCATTCCAGACATACATAGAAGATGTTGCATTGACTATATCAAATAAAGACGAACAACAAGATATTATAATAAAAATTGAAGTTTATAGAAGAGTGGGAACATTAATATTAAGTGCTATTTTTACATTAATTTTAATGAAATATGAACTAATTGTAATAGAATTTATTTTACTACTGCTAAGTATTGTAGAAATATTTATTAATAAACAATTATGTGATAAGTTAGCAAATTATAATAAAAAAGTAATTGAATAAAATTTAAAATCAGGAAGGCAATAAAACTTTCCTGATTTTTGTTAAAAAATACCTGTTGAATATATTATATACAGCATAGTATAATCAATTTAAGAGGTGAATATATGCGATTAATAAAAAAACAGGGAAAAGATATATTAAATAAAGAATTAAAGAAAAGCTATAACTTTTTCATAAAAGAAGCAAACATAAATCCTAAAAGTGATGGTTATGGGTTAATAAGAGACAAAACACTACTAGCAAACAACATTGCAAGCATAGCATCAGTAGGATATGGACTAGCGGCACTAATTGTAGGGGTAGAACATAACTGGATAAAATATGAAAGAGCCTACGAAAGAGCAAACAGAACGCTAGAAACATTTATAAAAAATGTAGAAGGAAAAAACGGATTTTACTATCATTTTATAAATATGCAAACAGGAAAAAGAGAATGGAATTGTGAAATATCAATAATAGACACAGCTATATTTATATGTGGAGCAATAACAGTAGGAGAATATTTTGGAAAAGAAGTTAAAAACAAAGCAAATATTTTATACCAAAAAATAGACTGGGAATGGTATAGAAATAAAACAAACAACATGTTTTATATGGGATATAAACCGGAAAACGGATTTTGGGGACAATGGGATGGATATGCAGAACAACTAATAATGTATATATTAGGAGTAAGTTCACCTACACATTCAGTGGACAAAAGTATTTATTATGAATTCAATAGGAAAACAAAAGATTATAAAGAAATAAAAGATATAATATACACATATTGTGGAACATTATTTACATATCAATATTCACATGCATGGATTGACTTTAGAAATTTAATAGATAAAAATGGAATAGATTGGTTTGAAAATTCAGTAAAAGCCACAAAAGCAAATAGAGAATACTGTATAGATAACCAAAACAACTTTAAAACTTATGGTGAAAACTCATGGGGATTAACGGCTTGTCTTTCGCCAAAAGGATATGTATCACTAGGTGCAGAACCTTGTGATGTAAAACTTGAGATTGAAAATGATGGGACAATATCACCATGTGGTGCAATAGGATCAATAGTGTTTACTCCAAAAGAAAGCATACAAGCAGCTAAGTATTATTATAATACATTCATAAAATTGTGGGGAAAATATGGATTTAAAGACGGATTTAATTTAGACGGTAAAAGGAATTGGTTTGCTAAGGAATATATAGGAATAGACAAAGGGATAGAACTAATTATGATAGAAAATTACTTAAATGAAACTATTTGGAAGTATTTTATGAAAAATGAGTATGTTATTAAAGGATTGGAAATTTTGGAGTTTACTAATAAAAAACAGTAGAATTAACTTTCTACTGTTTTTTATATTATAGGAAAGTTATTAATGTTTGTTTTTGTTCTATGTAACTTTAAAATTTATAGTCATAAATTTAAAACCCCTTGCATATAATATAATGCAAAAATAGAAGTTAAATATACTGCTAATTAAATATTACAATTTAATATGTAAAAAACCAGCTTGTTGTAGGCTGGTTTTTACATATTAATTAAATAAATCTTTTTCATATAAATCTTCAATATAAACATCTTGTTCCTCAAAATTATCAACAAAACCAACCTTAGCAATATCACGCTTATCATCAATACCTTGAATCCAAACAGGTCTTTCATCATAAAAAACATCAGATTTTTCTTTATTATTTAAAATAGTATGAACTCTTTGTAAATCCATGTACATCATCTCCTTTATATATTAAAAGTATATCCATATAAAAATTAAATATAACTATATAACTATAAAATTTAATACAAGTTTAGTAAGTAGAATATTAAAATTGAATATGAAAAAGTACTAAAACCAGCATAGAAACTATATTTTAACAACAGATAAACATAAAAAGTTGCAATAAATGCAAAAATGTGGTATAATTGGTAATAGGTGATGTAAATGGAAAATTATGAAGATATTGATATTAAAAGAATTTTAGAAATAATACTTTCTAAAAAATTATTAATAGTATTAATATTATTATTTAGTATACTATTCGGTTATGTTTATTCATATTATTATAAAAAGCCAGAATACAAGTCTTCTGTAACAATATTATTAGTTGCAGATGAGAACAAAACAAACAAAGAATTAACACAAACAGATTTAAATATAAATAATGGATTAATTTCGACTTATAGCAGTATAGCTAAGAGTACAAATGTTGTACAAAAAACAATAGAAAATCTAGAATTGAATATGTCAGCTTCAAGTTTACAAAAAAAGGTAGAAGCAAAACAAATAGATAGTACACAATTTTTAAAAATAAGTGTAACAAATGCAAATCCAGAATTAGCTAAAAATATAGCAAATGAATTAGCAAATGTTTTTACACAACAAATAAAAGAAATATATAATTTACAAAATATAAGTATAGTAGATGAAGCTGAAGTAGAGCAAAATCCTTGTAATGTAAATCATATGAAAGATATTATAATGTTTGCATTTGCAGGTCTATTTTTGGCAATGGTATCAGTAGTAGCAATATTTATGTTTGATGATACTATAAAAAGTGAAGAAGATATAGAAAAAAATGTAAAATTAAAAGCCATAGGAACATTACCAGTAGATAAAGAAAAAAATGAATTAATAGTTAAAAATAATCCAAAATCTCAAATAGTTGAAAGTATAAAGACAATAAGAACAAATATATTGTATTCAACAAATAAAAATGCAATTTTAGTAACAAGTTGCAAACAAGATGAAGGAAAAACATGGGTTATAAACAATTTAGCTGTAACATTTGCTCAAACTGGAAAAAGAGTAATTTTAGTAGATGCAAATTTAAGAGAAGAAAGTAATAAAAATGATATATTTGAAATAGACAAAGGAGAAGGGGTATCTGACTTTATAAAGGAAATTTCAGAAGATGATTTAGAAAATTTACAAAAATCAAGAAATTATATTAAAGAAACTAAAATACCTAATTTACATATATTACAAAACGGTACAATACCACCAAATCCAGTGGAATTAGTATCTTCAAAAAATATGCAAAAAATAATAAAATTATTAAAGAATATGTATGATTTAGTTTTAATAGATGGAACATCAAGTATAATGGTATCTGATAGTATAGCATTATCCTCAATGGTTGATAGTACAATATTAATTGCAGAAAATAAAAAAACAAAAATTAATGATTTGAAAAAAGTAAAAAAATTGATAGAAGATGTACATGGAAATATCTTAGGAGTAATATTGAATAAAGCCCAAACTCAAAAAGGAAAATATTATGGAAAAAGATATGGCTATTATTATGGTAGTGATGTTGAAAAAGAAATCCAAAAAATAGAAGAAAAACAAGATGCAATTTCATTAGATGAAGTAATTGAGTTAGCAAAAGAAAAAATACAAATGCAATTACCAGAAGATGAAATTTTAGAGGAAAAAGAAAGAAACTTAGAATTTGAAAATAATAATGATACCAATAATGAGACTAATAATGAAATTAAAAATATTAGACAAGAGATATTAAATGAAATTGCAAAAATAAAAGATGCATTTATAGATTTTAAAAGACATGATAAAACTAAAAAACAAATTATTAATATACATAATAGTATTAATAATTTAAAACAAATCCAGGAAAATAATAATAAAAAGTTGATTGAAAATCAACAAAAGAGTTATAAAGAGATATTAGAAAATCAGAAAACAACATATAAAGAATTAGCTGAAAATCAAGAAAATAAATACAATAAGATTGCTGAAAAACAAGAAGGTATGTATAAACAAATTACAGAGCAACAGGAAAAAACAAATAGTGATATATTAGAAAAAATTTATAAAATACAAGAATTACAAAATACTAAAAAACAAGAATTAATGGAAAATATACAAAGTGTAAATGAAAAGCAAAATGAAAATAACAAAGAATTAATAGAAAAAATTCAAAATGTAGATGAAAAACAAAATGAAAACAACCAAAAATTAATAGAACAAATTCAAAGTGTAGATGAAAAACAAAATGAAAACAACCAAAAATTAATAGAAAAAATACAAAATGTAGATGAAAAACAAAATGAAAACAACCAAAAATTAATAGAACAAATTCAAAGTGTAGATGAAAAACAAAATGAAAATAACCAAAAATTAATAGAACAAATTCAAAGTGTAAAAGAAAATCAAAAAGAAGTAAAAATGCAAGAAGAAGAAAATGTAAAGATTTTAGTTGAACAATTTATACAAGAAATTAATACCTTAAGAAGTGAAATAAAAGAACTTAAAGAAAATCAAAATGTAAGTAGAGCTGAATTGTTAGATAAAATAGACAATATGAAGTATGAAGAAAAGTTAAATGAAATTAACGAAAAATTACAAGAAAAAGAAACTAAAAATAATATTATAAGTTTTGAAGCATTGAAAAGAAAAAAATCAAACAAAAAAGTATTTAACATAAACGAGGAAAGTATTGGCTTTGAAGATTTACAAAGATTATCAAATTGTATTGTAGACTTAAACGATGAAGTAACATCTTTAGAAGCAATGAGTAATTAAAACAAAAAGCTATAACAATATCTAGAAACAAGAATTGTTATAGCTTTTATAAATTTTTTTAAAGGTTGTATGTATAATATTTTCTTGACTTATTTAATGGATTGATATAAAATAATGTCCGTAACTAAAGAGGAGGAAAGAATATGAACATAATATATCAAGGAAGAACAAAAAAGATAGAAAAAGGATTAACTGTAAAAGAAGCTTTAGAAAAAGAAATAAATGAGAATAAATACGAAGTTATAGGTTGTTTATATAATAATGACTATAAGAATTTGGAAACAAAAGTAGAAGAAGGAGCAAAAATAGAATTAATAGATATTTCTTCAAAAGAGGGCATGAAAATATATGTAAGAACAATTGTATATATAATGGGAAAAGCATTTGAAAACTTATATAATAGAGAAAAAATAATGGTAGAATATCAACTTGGAAATGCAATGTATTGCAAATGTGATAATATACAAATAACAGATGAATTTATAATAAAACTAAAAGATGAGATGCAAAAAATAATAGAAAAAGATGAAAAAATAACAAAAGTAGAAATGACAAGAAAAGAAGCAGAAAAATTTTTTGAAGAAAAAAATTCTTCAAGAGGAAGATTACAATTTGATTTAAAAGGAAATAAACCAATATACATGTATTATTGCGGAAATTATTATAATTATTGTTATGGAACACTTGCAAATAGAACAGGAGTTATTAAGATTTTTGATGTAATAAAATATGGAGATGGATTTTTAATAAGATATCCAAGTTCAAAAGAACCTACTAAAATGCCAGAATTTCATGAAACAAAGAAATTAGCTTGGGCATTAGAAGAATTTGAAAAAATCCATTCTGTTTTGGATGTTTTAACAGTATACAAATTAAACAAAGCAATAGAAGAAGATAGAATAAAAGATGTAATAATGCTTGCAGAAGCTTTACATGAAAAGAAAATAGCAAATATAGCAGATGACATAGCAAAAAGAAAAAATGTAAAAATGGTATTAATTGCAGGACCTTCATCATCAGGAAAAACAACATTTGCACAAAGACTTGGAATTCAATTAAGATTAAATGGACTAAAACCAGTTACAATATCAGTAGATAATTATTTTGTAGAAAGACAAGATACACCAAGAGACGAAAATGGAGAATATAATTTCGAATGTATAGAAGCAATTGACTTAAAACTATTTAATGAACATTTAGTAAAACTTTTAAATGGTGAAGAAATAGAAGTACCAGAATTTGATTTTAATGTCGGAACTAAAAGATATAATGGCAAAAAAATGAGATTGGCAGAAGACGAAATTTTAGTAATAGAAGGTATACATTGTTTAAATGATAAATTAACAAGTCAAATTTCAAAAGACCAAAAATATAAAATATATATTAGTGCACTTACAGTTTTAAATATGGACAGATATAATAGAATATCAACAACAGATACAAGATTAGTAAGAAGAATAGTAAGAGATTATCAATTTAGAGGTTATTCAGCATTACATACATTAAATACATGGCATAAAGTAACAGAAGGAGAAGAAAAAAATATATTCCCATATCAAGAATCAGCAAATAAAATCTTTAATACATCACTTATATATGAACTAAATGCATTAAAACCAATAGCAATGCCATTATTACAAGAAATAACAGACGAATATAGAGAATATGCAGAGGCACAAAGATTAATAAATATATTAAAATATTTTAGAGAAGTACCAAAAAGTTATGTGCCAAATAACTCATTATTAAAAGAGTTTTTAGGTGGAGGAACATTTGACTTGCATTAGTGTCCAAAAGGGACGGTTCTTTTTGGACATTAATCCAAAAAATAAAGGAGCACAAAATGTTAAAAGATAGTAGATTTACAGAAATTGATGAAGAATTTATATGTGAAAATTGCGGTAAAAAAGTACCAAAACTTGGATATTCATGTAGAAATCATTGCCCATACTGTTTACATTCAAAACATGTAGATAAAAATCCAGGAGATAGAGCTGAAAGTTGCCATGGAGATTTAGAACCTGTAAGCATGGAAATTGATGGAAAAAAAGGATATGTTATAGTTTTTAGATGCAAAAAATGTGGAGCAATTAGAAGAAATAAAGCTGCAAAAGATGATAATATGGATTTGTTAATTGATTTAAGTAGTAGACAAATATAAGGATGAGTTTATATAAAAAAGTTGTCAAAAAGGGGCGGCCCTTTTGACAACTTTTTTATATTTCTCTATTCAAATTTCCATTAGTAAATTCTTTGCCTTCTAATCGTTCGCCATTTTTAACAGTATTTACAATATTATTAATTTCTTCAACAGATTCGTCTAAAATGTCAATCCTATTACAATGTATGTTAGAAAAATCGCTAGGTGAAATAGAAGTAGTTTTACTATTATAAATAGTAGATACGGTTTGAATATTGTCAAACAGTACAGGAAACTTCATATTAAGTCTATCTTTTAAATAATAAGAATTATTAAAGTTACACTTAGAACTACAAGTAGGATAACATTTATTAGTTTTTCCAAGAACGCAATAGTTCATATTCATAATAGGTGTTTTGCCATAAACAATTAATTCAGCAGGCATAAAGCAACAAGAAGAATTACAAATACTATCTACAATTTCTTTTGTTGATTCAGGAGAAATTGTAAATTTATCAAGTCCTAAATTTTTTAATTCATTTACACTATATAAATTGAAAATATTAAAGGTGTAATTAGCAATTAATTCAAATTTATTATTAGGATTATTTAAAACATTTTCTAATAATTTTAAGTTTGAAATGTTTGAAATAACAAAGCCCTTAATATTGTAATTTGAAATAGTTTTTTCAATAGTGCTAAAAAGTAGATTTCTGTAATTTGCCTTTATAATTGTTGGCATATAAATATAAATTTTAAATTTTTGCTCTAATGTTTTTAAAATATCAGCATATTTTTTTATTGAAAAATATTTTAAAGGAATGTATATGTTATCAAAATCTTTTAAATTTGAATAATCAAAATTAATATTTAAATTATTTAATAAAACTGATATTGTATTTGCTTTAAACATAAAGTTTTCTTTTGAATTTAAAGGAATAGTCTTTAAATTATCATAGTTGCAATTAGGGTGAATTCTTTTTATATTAGAAACAGCAAAATCATAAGCTAAATCTAAAACTTTTCTTCTTAAATCATTCAAAGTACTAATTTTAGGTAAGAAAATGTCTGAATCTAAATCAACATCAATATTAGCAAATTCAAAAATAGAATCAGTAGTTTTGTTAATTTGATTAATAACTTTTTCCATATCTAAAGGTCTATTTTTAGCAACTTCTGGGATAACATCTGAAGAATAAGTAATATCCAAGTTTGAATATGCATCTAGATAGCCATTATTAGAAATTTGAGCATTATTTAAAGAAAATGCTGAAGGGGAAAGAGTTACTCTAATTTGTATAGGTTCATTGTGTTTAATTTTTATTGTACAATTTAAAGGAACTTTTCTATGTTCTCCATTTATGCTAGCATGAGCTATTAAATTCAATTTTTTAGATGATATTTTATAGATTTTATCACCTAAATTTATATTACCTTTCATTCTTCCAATAGTTACTGTTTGACCGATACTAGTTTCTTTTATATTTTTATCTTTAATCATTAATTCTGAAACATTATAAGAACCAGTTTCTTTTTCTAAAGATATAGTATCTCCGATTTCAATAGGTTCTTGTAATTTAACAGTGATGTAACCTTTGTTTTTACTGTATTTTTCTACCTTACCTAAAAATAATCCCATGTTATTAGGCTTTTCTTTAAAAACTAAGTTTTTGTTAGGTTCATTAGTAAGGTGACCAGTTGAGGACATCCCTCTATTAAATACCTGTAATAAAGTTTTTCTGTCATTTTCTTCAATTTTGAAATCATTAATATCTGTAATTCTTTCGGCTAAATCAATGTATTTTCTGTAAATTCTTGTAACAGTAGCAACATATTCAGGACTTTTCATTCTACCTTCAATTTTTAAACAAGTAACACCAGCATTAATTAGTGAAGGGATGAAATCTAACCCGCATAAATCACGTGTACTTAAAAGATGCCCAGAATCTGTCATATCATCGTTTTCCAATAATTTATAAGGTAATCTGCAAGGCTGAGCACATTTTCCACGGTTGCCTGAACGACCACCAACCATACTAGAAAATAGGCATTGACCTGAATATGAAATGCATAAAGCACCATGAATAAAGCATTCAATTTCTATATCAGAATTTTTACAAATATATTCAATTTCTTGAAGAGAAAGTTCACGTGAAAGAACCACTCTTTTAAAACCAAGTTCTTGCATTTTTAGAACTCCTTGAAGGTTGTGAACTGTCATTTGTGTACTTGCATGGACATCCAAATCAGGAAAATGTTTTATTAATTGTTTGGCTAATCCTAAATCTTGAACAATAATTGCATCTATTCCATACTCATAAGCTTTTTTAGCAAGCTCAAAAGCATCATTAAACTCATTATCTGTAACTAAAGTATTTAATGTTAAATTTGTTTTAACTCCACGTGCTTTTGCATATATAATAGCTTTTTCTAAATCATCTAAATTGAAGTTCGAAGCATAAGCTCTTGCACTAAATAAATCTGCTCCAAAGTATACGCTATTTGCACCATTTTGAACGGCTGCTTTTAAGCAGTCAAAATTACCAACTGGTGAAAGTAAATCAATCATTTTTGGCCTCCTTAATTTTTACATCAATATTATATAACTTTTTTTAACAAATTTCTACCATTTATTTAATAAATATGATATAATAGGTGACATAATTCAAAATGCAAATATTTATTAATTTATATAAAAATAAAATGAGGTAGGTAATAATGGAATTTGATTTGATAAAAGAAATATCAAAAGCTCAAAAAGGATTAAATAAAAAACAAATATACTATACAAAAAAAGAATTAGAAACATTACATCAATATATAATGAAACAAAATGAAAGAATAAAAAACAAGAGATATACTTGTAGAGAGTTAATATATGATGAATTTGAAAAAGACCTAGATAATTATGTAAAAACAACAGGGACACATATGATGCAAGTAGAAGATAATGCATTACAAATATTAAGTACCAATCCAGCAATTGTAGATAGAGCATATGATAAAATAAAAGATAAAGATTTAGAAAAATTCGACTTTGAAAAAGAAAAGTATAGAATTTTAAATGGAGAAGAGCAAAGCATAGAATATGAAATGTGTTTAATGTTAAAAGAATTAAGGAAAGAAAAAGTAGAAGGACCACTAAAAGAAATATTATATGAAGAAATACACCCAAAAGATGAAAACAAAAGGCAAAAAATGAGAGAGAAAATACAAGAAAGTGATGAATACAAAAAAACGGTTGAATATACAAAAATACTCATTGAACCATCAGAAAGAAAACAAATAGATATGGCTATAAATTATAGAAAAAAAGGATTAGAAGAGGCCCTGTTTACTAAAGAAAAAGAAGGATTCAAATTATCAGGAGAGTTTTTAAAGAAATATGGTTTTTTAAGAGAGGAACTAGAACAACAAAATAAAGATTATAGAGACTTATCTTTAAGCAATATGCAGTATGAATTAAAAACAGAAAATATGGATGATGATATAGGCTTAGAAAATATATTTGAGGACAGTTATATAGATACATTAAGTTTAGAACAATTAACAGTATTAAATGCATTTTGGCAAAACAGATTTACAAAGAAAATAGAGCAGGATAAAAAGAGCACTATTTGTAGCAGATAGCATGAATTTATGGGAAGATTTAGAAAAAAATGATTATGAAAATAAATTAGAAAATAATAAAATTGAAAAAGTACTTTTAAAAATGATATTAACTGATAATATGACAAAGGCAATAAGAAAAAGTATAACAAAACTTATAGATACAGAAAATTATAGATATGCGTATTTTAATAGTCAAGAAGGATTATCAAAAAAATTAAGAAAACAATATACAAATTTCTTTGATGCAATTTTACCAGAATGTGAAAATGATTTAGAAACGGACTTATTTGCTCCACAGTCAATAAGAAACAATATTGATTTAATATATGGTGTGAAAGGTATAATGTTAAATAAAATATTAACTCAAATAAGGTACAATTCTAAAATAACAAATTGGGGATATATACCAGAAGATAGTAGTGAAAAAGATAAAAGAAAAGTATTAATTGGGATTGATTATCCTGGATTTAATATGCCATTAAAATTACATATGAATAAAGATGAATTAATAGAATATCTAGAAATGATAAAAGGAAATGCTGTTTTACCAGTATATGAAGGAAATGGAGACATGACGTATAAAGGTAAAAAATTAACAACAAAAATATTTATGCCATTGACTGAAAAAAGAGAATCCGAAATTATTAAAGCAAATAAAGAAATAAATAGTGTTGACTCAAAATATTTATATGTAAGACATATAGGAAATTTAATAACAAAAAAATGTAAAAAAATTTTAAAAATATATCCACAAAAATATATAGATTTAAAAACAAAAAATATGGGAACAAAAAGAAACGGAAAATTTATTCCTGATGCAGAAAATGAAAACACAAATTTGAAACAAGAAGATATTGACAAAGGTAAAAATTTAGGTTAAACTTAGAATTACAAATTAAGTATTCATAATTAAAATTAAATAAATATTAAGGAGGAAAAGAAAATGGAATTAAAAGGATCAAAAACAGAAAAAAATTTAATGGAAGCTTTTGCAGGAGAATCACAAGCAAGAAATAAATATACATATTTTGCTAGCAAAGCTAAAAAAGAAGGATATGAACAAATAGCTGCTATATTCCAAGAAACAGCAGACAATGAAAAAGAACATGCAAAAATGTGGTTTAAATTATTACAAGGTGGGGAAATAAAAACAACAGCAGAAAACTTAAAAGCTGCTGCAGAAGGTGAAAACTTTGAATGGACAGACATGTATGATAGAATGGCAAAAGAAGCAAAAGAAGAAGGATTTGACCATATTGCATTCTTATTTACAGAAGTAGGAAAAATAGAAAAAGAACATGAACAAAGATATTTAAAATTATTAGAAAATGTTGAAGATGGACTAGTATTTAGTAAAGATGGAGATAAAATATGGAAATGTAGAAATTGTGGACATATAGTAATTGGAAAAAATGCTCCAGAAATTTGCCCAGTTTGTAGTCATCCAAAAGCATATTTTGAAATAAAAGCAGAAAATTATTAATAAAAAATATTAAATGTTTAGAAAAGGATTTTGAAGTAAAATTTATGAGAATTACTTCAAATCCTTTTTTAAAATTTATTTGAAAAAAATAAAACCATGTGATATAATCAGACCCAAGGAGGACAAAATGCCAAAATTTTTTGTTAAAGAAGAACAAATAAAAGATAATGAGATAATAATATTAGGACAAGATGTGAATCACATAAAAAAGGTTTTAAGGGCAAAAAAAGGAGACGAATTGCAGATATGTAATAGTCAAAATGGAGAAAACTTTTTGTGCGAAATTACAGATTTAGAAAATGAAAATATAATTTGTAAAATAAAAGAAAAGATAAAAGAACATGTAGAATCAAATATAGAAGTTACCATATTTCAAGGACTACCTAAATCAGATAAAATGGAATATATAATTCAAAAATCAGTTGAACTTGGAGTACATGATATCACACCAGTAGAGATGAAAAGGTGTGTAGTAAAGTTAAATGATAAAGACAAAATTAAAAAGATAGAGAGATGGCAAAAAATTTCAGAAGTAGCTTCAAAACAATGTGGAAGAGATATAATTCCTAAAATAAATAATATTATAAATATATCAAATATATGTAGTTTAATTGAAAATTATAATATTTTAATAGTTGCGTATGAAAATGAAAAAGAAAACACATTAAAACAACAATTAAAAGAAATAAAACAACAAATAAATGATAATGGTGTAATGAAAATTGGAATTGTAATTGGCCCAGAGGGTGGATTAGAAGAAAAAGATGTTGAAGTATTAAAACAAAATGGTGCAAAAGTAATAACTTTAGGAAAAAGAATTTTAAGAACAGAAACAGTAGCATTAAATGTTTTAAGTATAATTATGTATGAGTTAGAAAATTAGAGGTAGAACAAAAAATTATTTATAGAATTACAAGGGGGAAAAAATGAAGGAAGTAAATGAAAAATACATGAAAAAAATATACTTAAATATATTGAAAGCAATATTAATAGTGATATACTTTTTTGTATTAAATTTAGCGAGTGAAAATATAAGTGCAGAGCATCTAGAAAGAGGAATTCAATTATGTACAATGATATTTTTATTTATGGCCATTTTTATTTTTGAAGTTGCATATAAGAAAGATAATGACGATTTAGCAATACAGGGAATAGAAGTACTAGTATTGTCAGCATATACTTTGACAAGTCAGCATATAACTAAAAAATATAATTTTAATTTTAAAAATTATTCTTTGGTAGCATCCTATATTTTTGCAATATATTTTATTGTTAAATGTATAGTGGTTTATACAAAGGGAAGAAAAGAAATGGCAGAGGACTATAGTGATATAAAAGAAATTGTTAAAAAGGAAGAACCTATAAAGAAAGAGGCTACTAAGAAACAAAAAGATCATTCTGAAAGTGAAAAAACAAATAAAGTAAGAAAAAATGGAAAAACGAATATAAAGAAAAAAATAGAAGAAACTGAAGTAAAAAAAGAGACAGCAAAAAAAAGAACAACTAGAAAGAAAATAGAAGAACCAGAAGAAATGATAACAGAAATTGAAACAAAAAAAGAGCCAGTAAAGAAAAAGACAACAAGAAAAAAATCAGAAAGACCAAAAGAAGAAAAAACAGAAGCTATTGAAGTGAAAGAAAAGCCAGCAAAGAAGAGAACAACAAAAAAGAAAGTAGAAAAGCCAAAAGAAGAAAAACAAGAATATGTTGAAATAAAGGAAAAACCAGCAAAGAAGAGAACAACAAGGAAAAAAGTAGAAAAATCAGAAGATAAAGCAGAAGATGCTGAAATTAAAAAGGAACCAACAAAGAAAAAAACAACAAAAAAAACAACAAAAAAGAAAGTAGAAACAACAAAAAATGGTAAAAAAGAATAAGAAAAATGAGACAAATTTGGGCTGGACTACTTGTCTTAAGAGGAGGAAAAATGATTAGGAGTATGACTGGCTATGGAAAACAAAGCCTAAACATAGATAAAAGAGAATATCAAGTAGAAATAAAAAGTGTAAATCACAGATATTTGGACATAAATATAAAACTTCCAAAATCAATAAGTTATTTAGAGGATACAATAAAAAAAGAGATATCTGAAAAAATAAAAAGAGGAAAAATTGATGTATTTATAACATTTGAAGATAATGGACAAGAAGGAAAAAATATAACAATAAATAAAGAATTAGCAAAATTATATATAGAGCAATTAAAAGAATTGGCACAAGAAGAAAAAATTTTAGATAATATAGAAGTAATGGATATTGCAAAGTTACCAGATATATTAACTATTAAAAACAACGAGGAAGATGAAAAAATACAAAATGAACTTATACAAGCTACTGAAGGTGCTATAAATAAAATTATTGAGATGAAAAATACAGAAGGAAGCAAAATAGAACAAGATTTATTACAAAGAATAAACAAAATAGAAAATAAAATAGTGGAAATATCTGCAAAATCTACTGGACTTATTGAAGAATATGTAGTAAAATTAGAAAAGAGAATACAAGAAATACTAAAAACAGAAGAACTTGATAAATCAAGATTAGCACAAGAAGTTGTAATATATGCTGATAAATGTTCAATAGAAGAAGAGATAACAAGATTAAAAAGTCACATATTTCAATTTAGAAATTTAATATCTAATAACAATAATGAAACAATAGGAAAAAAATTGGATTTCTTAATACAAGAAATGAATAGAGAAACAAATACAATAGGGTCAAAAGCAAATAATTTGGAAATAACAAATGGAGTTATTGATATAAAAACAGAATTGGAAGATATAAGAGAACAAATACAAAATATAGAATAAAATGAACTAAATTGCTCATGATTCAGCAGATAAAAAATTTGAATAATGATTAATGAGTAAAGTGAGAGAAAGGATGGAATATTATGCAATTAATAAATATAGGATTTGGAAACATTGTTTCAGCAGACAGAATAGTTGCAATAGTAAGCCCAGAATCAGCACCAATAAAAAGAATGGTGCAAGAAGCAAAAGATAATAAAATAGCAGTTGATGCAACATGTGGAAGGAGAACAAGGGCTGTAATAATAACAGACTCAGGTCATATTATTTTATCAGCAGTACAACCAGAAACAGTTGCGGGAAGATTAGATAAAGATATAACAACAACATCAGCTCAATTACAAGAAGAAGACTAAAATATATAGTGGTACCATTAAGCCCAATTAAAATAATGGAGAAAGGTAAATATAATTAATTTTAATTATATAGGTGAAGAAAAATGATAGTAAAACCAACAGTTACAGAATTATTAAAAAAAGCTAAAAACAGATATGAATTAGTAATAGCTACATCAAGAAGAGCAAGACAAATTGCTATGGGAGATGAACCTTTAACAAAAGTTAAAGAAGAATCACCAGTAACATTAGCTGCAAATGAAATTGCAGAAGGAAAAGTTACAATTATAAGAGATGAAGAAAACGAAGATAAAGAAGAAAATGAAAAAAACGAAGAAAACAAAGTAGAAAATGAATAGTAATAAAAAATTAAAATATAAAAGTTAATTTATCAAAGGGGAATAAATATGCTAGTAATATTATCAGGCGTTTCAGGAGCAGGAAAAGATACAATAAAAAAAGAATTAATAAAAAGAATGGATAATATAATATCACTTCCATCTTTTACATCAAGAGAACCAAGACCAGGAGAAGAAGAGGGAGTACAATATCACTTTATAACAAAAGAAGAATTTAAAGAAAAAATAAAAAATGGTGAATTTTATGAGTATGATTTACATCACGAAAATTATTATGGAACATCAAAAAAATTAATGAATGAAAAAATACAAAGTGGAAAAATAATAGTAAAAGATATAGAAGTAAATGGAACAGAAAATTTGATAA
>ERZ824473.902-NODE-902-length-47791-cov-5.082579_pt1 | contig 47791 bp, 44 predicted proteins | sample MGYA00519874_ERZ824473 | MGnify/ENA primary metagenome ERZ824473 (study PRJEB31778, sample SAMEA3449151) | human gut metagenome | biome: human gut; feature: human-associated habitat; material: faeces | place: United Kingdom | collected 2010/2012 ... | reverse complement strand
ACTATAAATGAGCAAGTTCGTGATTTTGCATAAAAGAAAGACACCTCGATTCCGGATGTTGTATAATGAAAGTGACAAAACAAACATTTTCAACATTTACGAAAGAAGGTGCCTCTCGCAAATACTATACATCATTCTGCATTCATATACAACCATCTTATGAAATTAAACTTATGCAAATTTTACTCGAACCGAGTGATAAACCATCTTATGAGTATCCTGGTCAGCATTTTTATTTCAGGATATCATGGAAAAAACACGGACTTTGCTAAAAACAGTTCCTGTCACAGAACTACGATCGCACATTTCCTTAATTCAGGGAAATGGGATGATCCATTACTTTCAGATACCTTAAAACGTTTTGTTATAGAGCTTATTTATTCAGAAGCAGCACGCACCGGAAAGCCTGTTTTCTGCATTGTAGACGATACAATAGTCAGTGGACGAAACACTGTCTTATTATGCTGGCCGGTGGCCGATAGAAATATTTTTTCGCCAGTGTAAGGATAAACTGGCACTGGACAGCTACCAGATACGTTCTGCGCAGGGGATCCGAAGATATTGGCTGCTCATGTCAATGGCACATTTTATGTGTGTGGCAGGGACCGGTGAATTCTGTTCTTTCGAAAAAGGCTACCACCGAATTGGAAGCATTATCCAGACAGAAAAGTATCAGTATCTCTTCCGATGTGCAAAAGAAAGTAATGATTTTGATGCATTTATGAAGTTAGCGGGATAATTTTGTGCAATTTTTCAAATTTGCTCATTTATAGTTATATAAATATACGAAGAAAGAAGGAAAAAACGAATGGAGAAGGAGAAACCTTACTGGGAAGGAAAAGAATATTCTTTTTTCAGTCATAAGAACTGCGAGTTCTTTCCGTGTCATAAAGGTGCAGACCCGAATGACTTTAACTGCCTGTTCTGTTACTGCCCGCTGTATGCATTAGGTGACAAATGTGGAGGGAATTTCAGATATACGGACAAAGGAATCAAAGACTGCACCAACTGCATGCTTCCGCATAAAAGAAAGAATTACGGATATGTCACCGGGAAATATCAGGAACTTGCAGAGGTGATGAAGAAAGTAAGGGAAATTAATCAGGGATAAAGAAGGATACTGTCAGATTACAAAAGATAAACAAGAACGATTCTGATTGTAATGTACAGGTATGTCTGTTAGAATGAAAGACAGCAAAAGATAAAATTCTGAAAAAATCTGAAACATTTCTACATACTTTTTCCTTTATCGTTTTATCAGTCTTGCATCCCTTCTTTACAAAAGAAAATGCACCTCAGGCATTTACGTAGCTTCTGTAGAGGATACAGAAGAAATAAAATTTATATTTTTACGACAGATATCAGAGATGATCAGTGAGTAACAACCGATAACAGGAACATAAATGAAAAACCGCACAATAATAGGAAAACTGTTATTACGCGGTTTTTTATTGTTTGATATACGCAGGAACTGTCAGGTACTGAGCTGCAAATGATACGGCAGTAATGGTGTAAAAATAAACATATACTTTATGTTATACAGGAAGTCCGAAGAAAGTAGGAGTATTGAATTTTTAAACATAAGATGCTATAATGCTCATATCTTTAAACTGGAGGAAAAATTTATTATGAAAAAACGAAAGACAGAGATAAGGATACTGTCTGCCTTTCTTGCTTTTACTGTAGCGGGAACATCATTACCTGTTTCCGGAGCAGCGGTATCAGAATCGGAAGAGATATGGCAGGTGCAGATGCAGGATACGGAGGAAGCAGAATACGATTCGTCCGCAGAACAGGTGGACAGCTCCACAGAAACTCAGAAAATGACCGGAGAAGAGCTTTTTCAGGAAGAAACATCCGAAGAAGAGGATCCGGGAGAGAAAATTTCAAGTGGGGAAGAGATCGCTGAACAGTTTACATCCGGCAATCCTCCTGTTGTTACAGAAAGCTTTGGGGACGGGGAAAAAACAGATACGGATAAAGATACGAACGAAAATACGGATGAGGATACAGAAGGCATTCGATACATAAAAGGCCGTCCGCTGACAGAAGAAGAAAGAGAAGCGGAGCTGGAACCAATCAGAAACCTGACACCACTGGATGCAGGACCGGAAGTGGAAAGCAATCTGACATCTGTATACGCGGCTTATGGAGACACAGACACCGCTTATCCGGAAACGTATGATTCCAGAGCGCTGGGCTTTGTGACACCTGTGAAGAATCAGAATCCGTTTGGAACCTGCTGGGCATTTGGCATGGCAGCAGTCATGGAAACCTCTCTTCTTGCGCAGAAAAAAGGAACCTACGATCTCTCGGAAGAACATTTGTCCTATTTCTTTTCCAACAGGCAGAATGATCCGCTGGGAAACACTGCCAATGATCAGAATACGGTACTGGGAAATTATCACAGCATTGGAGGAAACGATTATCTGGCAGCTCTTTTTCTGAGCACCTGGTCCGGGATGACCACAGAGGATGATGTTCCATTTCCCACAGATGATTCTCATACGCAGGATCTTTCTTACGAAATTTCAGCCTCTAAAGCATACAATGCGTCCGCATATCTGAAAAATGCAACATTTTCCAGTTATTCTGTAGATCGTATGAAAGAAATGCTTCTGAAGGATCACGCAGTATCCATTATGTTTTATATGTCAGAGAACTATGCAAATCCGGATACAGCAGCATACTGCTATCCTGTGGGAAAATCTTCTTCAAAGCTGATCAATCATATTGTGACGGTTGTAGGATGGGACGATAATTATTCCAGTAAAAACTTTCTGGAATCTTCCAATGTAACTTCGGATGGGGCATGGATCATAAAGAACAGCTGGGGGGATCAGAAAGGCGATGGCGGATATTATTATCTTTCCTATGAAGATGCCAATATCAGCAACCTGGTTTCTGCAGAGGCAGAAACCGTGGCAGATCAGAAGTATAAAAACAATTATTTTTATGACGGTTCTTCGGCAATTTCAAAGATTTCATTAAAGGCGGGTCAGTCCGTAGCAGCTATTTATCAGGCAACAGCAGGAAATGGAAAAAAAGAGGCCCTGGGAGAGGTCAATGTGGTTTCCATGAGCGATGATTCCACTTATCAGATTCAGGTATATACGGATCTTACAGATGCGTCAGATCCTGAGAGCGGACAGGCTGCATATGCAATTCCTTATGAAGCTGAACAGTCATTTGCCGGAGTTCAGACGATAGAAATACCGGAAGTGACTCTGAAACAGGGAAGCAGGTATTCCGTGGTCATTACAAATGCCGGAAGCAATACCATAAGTTTTGGCGTGGAGGCAAATACAAGCTATAAAACTTCAGGAGGGGGAAGCTGGTTTACTTCTCTGGCCGGTATCGAAGAAAACCAGACTTTTTTTAAGGGCGTCAGTGCGACAGCAAAATGGGCGGACGGAGCCACACAGAAGTGGTCTGCAAGGATCAAAGCGCACACAAGAACGCTGGAAGAATCAGAGCCGGAGCCGGAAATTCCTGCGACGCCTGCTTTTACAGTAAAAGCATATAATACAGGATATAATCTGGTGTCCTGGAAAAAAGTATCCGGTGCAGAGGGGTATTATGTATACAGAAGACCGGGTACCGGCGGTAAATGGACGAGGATTGCAACCGTAAAAAGCCCTTCTCTGAAGTATAAAGATACGAAGGTGACGGCGAATACCTCTTACCGCTATACAGTCCGTGCATATTACTGGTACTCCGGAAAGAGATACCTGAGCAAATACAAAATGGGAGGTGTGATTAAAGCAGCACCGGCACTGCAGAAAGTATCTTCCGTAAAATCAGAGAAAAATGGAATCCGCATTCGCTGGAAGTCCCAGAAGAAATGTGACGGATATTATATTTATAGGAAGAAAAAAGGCGGTTCCTATCAGTTAATTAAGAAAATTTCCGGAGGAAGTTACACAACATATCTGGACAAAAATGCACAAAAGGGTGTATCATACTACTATGTGGTAAAAGCATATGTAAAAGAATCATATGGAAGAGTTTACAGTAAATATCAGCATTCATCTGCGATAAAACGAAAATAGTATTCATAGAAACTGAAAACAGGATTGTGACAGACAATGCTGAAAAACAAAAAATAAAAGTGAAGGAAAAATCTATGATGAAAAAGTGGGGAATTACAATCATTGTCTTTTTGTGCTGTATCCTGTCGGCAGTCAACATATGGGCAGATGATGGACAGGGACAGAGTCCGGATTATGTAACAGATTATTACATGATTGTGCAGAGTCCGAACGGAGGAATCAATCTTTATTCAGAGACAGACCCTCAGAGCAATGTCCTGAATGACAAGCTGATCGTCAATGGCACAGCCCTTCATATTCAGGGCGAGAAGACAGGAACAGACCAGAAAGACTGGGGTTATACACAGTATCATGGAATGAACGGATATGTACCTATGGATGATCTGGATCCTGCGACGAGAGAAGAAGCAGTCAACGAAGAATATACTGCTTTTGGCGGAACAGATGCAGATTTCGATGTGAAGATCCGGACAGAAGATGGAAAAGCACCGATTTATAACGGCCCGGGAGAGAAATACGAAGAGGTTGACGGCTCAGATGGAATTGAAAATTCTTCCAGTGTACATATTTCGCAGTATGTACAGGGAGAAGACGGAATAGACTGGGGAAAAACAGATGTCGGTGGAGTTGAAGGATGGGTTAACCTTGACAGAGATACCGATTATCAGCTGGATTCCTCAGACACAGAAAATGTTTCTGATGCGGAAAATACAGCAGATGCGGAAACAGCAGCGAATACCGAAAATGCTCAGGCCGCAGAGCCGACTCCAACTGTGACACCGGTGCAGCCAACAGCAACCCCGACCGCGGAGCCAACACCAACTGTAGAGGCAACCCCGACGGCAGAAGCAACACCAGCTGCGGAAGCGACCCCGACAGCAGAAGCAACACCAACTGTGGAAGCAACTCCGACGGCAGAAGCAACACCAACTACGGAAGCGGCACCAACCACAGAAGCAGCAGATACAGAGGAAAAAGACACGAAAGAATCTGAAGAAAAAACAGATTCTGAATCTGAAAAGAAAGAAGAACAGTCAGAGAAACCTGATTCCAAAGACAAAAAGGATAAAAAAGATGATCCCGGAAAAAAAGATTCTGATTCAGAGCAGTCTCAAAAAGCATCCGGAGAGAATGTAAAAGCATCATCCGGAATAAACAGTCCGATCATCTGGATCAGTGTGATTGGAATTATTGCAATCATCATTCTTCTGATCTACTTCCTCAGAAAGAAAAAATAAAAAATGAAAGTAAACCGGGGCAAAGATGACTGCCCCGGATTTATAACAATAATAAAAAGCAGTTGCACCAATCCGGTACAACTGCTTTTTTGAAAAATGTGTGTATAATTGAGACTCTTTGAGGAAACCTCAAAAATAGTCTTAATTAGCTAGATCAGTTACAATCCATCTATAGTTTACAATTATTTTTCATATTATTCAAGTAAAATTTCAAAAAAAATAATATAATTTTGTGTTACATCTTATAGAATGGCATTGAAAAGGTTTCAGACGGCTTTTTTACTTGCGCATAACAGCTATTGTGCGTATAATAGGAAAAATGAAAATGAGAACGAGGGAGAAGAAAATGAAAGTAACCGAAGAATTATTAAATGAAATGAAAGAAAAAGATGAGAACTTTTCAGATGGCCTGATTCTTCCGGACGGAGACTATATACGGATCCCAAAAGGGCATCTTCATGGAATGATGGCACTCCTGCCGCAGACAGAGGACGAAATCTGGAAAATGATCCCGGAAGAGGATTCCCCCTTGTTCTGGCTGATCGAGAAAACCGGCTGCGTTCTGACCGACTATAATAATTCCATAGGAATGAAAATGACACCTGCCCAGCAGCAGGTGTTCGATGCCATGAGGAAACATGGATTTCTCACAGATGATTATTACGACCTTACCAGACAGAGAGAAAAGGTCAGAAAAGAAAGAGAACAAAAAGAACAACAGGAAAAAATGTAAACAGAAAGTGTTTTGCAGCTTGCAGTTTCCATGGATAAGACCAGAGCTTTGTACAGAAATTAAAAGATCTTCTGCCATAAACATCAAAATCTGAATCTACAAATGTAAACATAAAAATCCCGGAAATCATATATCCTCAAAGGAACCATATGATTCCCGGGATTCTTTTTACACAAAATCCAAATCAATTCCGGGAATCATAACCACTTCTGTTTTACCAGTTCATTAAAACATAAAAAATATCATCAGACAAAAACAATCTCTGAATAAAATCCTCAAAAATTAAAAAAAGTTGTTTTTACAACATACATATCTCTGAATATGCACTATACTTTGCAATGTAATCAAACGAAACATAAAAATCTGCTTACAGCAGTCTCATAAAAATACAAGTTAATTATTTTATTTTCAGGAGGGAAAACATGATCCGAAAAATCATACACATTGATGAAGAACGCTGCAACGGATGCGGCTTATGCGCAGGGGCCTGTCAGGAAGGAGCCATCGGCATCGTAGACGGAAAAGCAAAACTGCTAAGTGATGACTATTGCGACGGACTTGGAAACTGCCTGCCCGTATGTCCGACAAACGCCATTTCCTTTATTGAAAGGGAAGCGGCAGCCTTCGATGAGGCAGCAGTAGAAGCAAACATGAAAGCAAAAGTCAAAAACAGTATACGAACCAATATAGAAGCCAATACCCAAACCAGTTCCACTCCTGAAAAAAATTTTACAGGATGTCCGGGAAACATGGCAAAAAAGATTTTCCGATCACCACGGAAAAAAGAACAAACCCAAACACAGCCAGATATACCCGCAGAATCAGAACTGAGACAATGGCCGGTACAGATCAAACTGGTACCAGTCAACGCACCATATTTCAATGGTGCGCATCTCCTTATTGCTGCTGACTGTACTGCATACGCCTGCGCAAACTTTCATCAGGAATTTATCCGCAACCGCATCACCCTGATCGGATGTCCGAAACTGGACGAAGGCGACTACAGCGAGAAACTGACAGAAATCATACGTCAGAACGACATTAAAAGCGTAACTATCGTACGGATGGAAGTCCCATGCTGCGGCGGCCTTGCCAGAGCAGCAGAAACAGCTCTGAAAAACAGCGGAAAATTCATTCCATGGCAGACTAAGATCATATCCACAGACGGACATATCCTGAATGATATGTAAAAATCTGCAAAAACTATAAAATGAATGACAAAAAATAAATGGTAAAGAAATAAAAAATAAAGAAAATCCCATAAAAACGTTCTGGTAAAACGATAATATACCATTAACTATTACACTAACTATTAAATAAAGGAGAAAAAACAAATGGAAAAACAGATGTTTTGTTTTCAGTGTGAACAGACTGCAGGATGCAGCGGATGTACAGGAAAAGCGGGAGTATGCGGAAAAACCGCAGATACCGCAGGACTTCAGGACGAACTGACAGGAGCCCTGATCGGACTCGCCCGCGCCTGTGCGAACAACGAAAAAAAAGAAACCACAGACAGAATCATAATTGAGGGACTTTTTACCACAGTCACCAACGTAGCCTTTGATGACAATTCCATCCGTAAAATGATCAACACCATTTATACAGAGAAAAACAAAATTGTACCGGATTGCGCAGCCTGTGCTTCCAGATGCGGAAACACAGACGATTACGATATGAACAGAATCTGGGAAGCAGACGAAGACATCCGCTCTCTGAAATCCCTGATCCTTTTCGGAATCAGAGGAATGGCAGCCTACGCATACCATGCCATGGTACTCGGCTACACAGATCAGAAAGTAAATAATTTCTTCTATAAAGCATTAGCCGTACTCGCAGAAGACTGGGGAATGGAAGAATTACTTCCGGTTGTCATGGAAGTTGGAGAAGTCAACTTAACCTGCATGGCACTCCTTGACCAGGCAAACACAGAAACCTTCGGCACTCCGACTCCGACCACAGTACCTCTGAAAGTAGAAAAAGGCCCATTCATTGTTGTAACCGGACACGACCTCTACGACCTGAAACTCCTTCTTCAGCAGACAGAAGGAAAAGGCATCAACATCTATACACACGGTGAAATGCTTCCGGCACACGCTTATCCGGAGCTGAAAAAATTCTCCCATCTCAAAGGAAACTTCGGAACAGCATGGCAGAACCAGCAGAAAGAATTTGACAATATTCCTGCCCCAATCCTCTACACAACCAACTGTCTCATGCCGCCAAAAGCCAGCTACGCAGACAGAGTATTTACAACAGAAATGGTATCCTTCCCGGAAACCGTTCATATTGATGACGAAAAAGATTTCACTCCAGTAATCGAAAAAGCACTTGCTTTAGGCGGATACGCAGAAGACACCCGGTTCACCGGAATCAACGGCGGAACAGAAGTAATGACAGGTTTTGCACACGGAACTGTCCTCAGCGTCGCAGACAAAGTAATTGAGGCAGTCAAGTCCGGAGACATCCGCCACTTCTTCCTGGTAGGTGGCTGCGATGGCACACGCAAAGGACGAAACTACTATACAGATTTCGTAAAACAGACCCCGGATGACACCATCATCCTCACCCTCGCCTGCGGAAAATACCGATTTAACGACCTCAACCTCGGAACCATCGGCGGACTCCCGAGAATCATGGACATGGGCCAGTGCAACGATGCCTACAGCGCCATCAAAGTAGCTGTTGCACTTGCCGAAGCCTTCAACTGCAGCGTAAACGAACTCCCACTGAGCATGATCCTCTCCTGGTACGAACAGAAAGCAGTCTGCATTCTCCTGACCCTGCTCCATCTGGGAATCAAAAACATCCGCTTAGGCCCGACCCTGCCAGCATTCATCTCCCCGAATGTCCTGAATTACCTGGCAGAAAACTTCAACATTGCAGCCGTTACCACACCAGAAGAAGATTTAAACAAAATCCTCGGATAACAAACCTGATGATTGCTGTTCACTCCACACACAGTAACACTTGACAATTTCATATTTCCAACTGTATAATAATTACCAATAAGCGATAATCAATGATCAATGACGATTAACTGATTAACAATTAAACAATCATACGAAATGCAACGACAGGGAGGAGTACACAATCCCGTGATTCCCAGAGAGAAAGCGGTCGCTGAAAGCTTTCATGAACGGATTGTAGAAGTAGCCCTCGAGCAGTGAACCCAACAGTATCTTTTATAATTGTATACTCAGTAGGCTTCGACGTCAGTTCCACGTTACAGGAACACAGTATATTCAGTACTGACAGAGTGCAGAGATACAATCTCTGAAAACAGGTGGTACCGCGGAAAATATTTTCGCCCTGGGCATACAGCCCGGGGCGTTTTTGTTTTTCCGCACGCAAAAACAGACAAATTCCCGAGCGTCCGTATCTATCCATATCCACATTCGCACCATTCCAAGCAAAAAAAGGAGGTTTTCACATATGAAACAAATATCCGGCAACAAACTCTTAGTAAAAGCATTAAAAGAAGAAGGCGTAGAATACCTTTTCGGCTATCCGGGAGCCTGTACCATTGACATCAGTGACGAACTCTACAAACAGGACGATGTAAAAATCATCCTCCCACGTCACGAACAGGCCCTCGTCCACGAAGCCGACGCCTACGCAAGAACCACCGGCAAAGTCGGCGTATGCCTCGTAACCAGCGGTCCTGGAGCAACCAACCTTGTAACTGGTCTCGCAACCGCCAACTACGACAGTGTTCCACTCGTATGCTTCACAGGCCAGGTAGCCCGCCATCTCATCGGAAACGACGCATTCCAGGAAGTAGACATCGTAGGAATCACCCGCAGCATCACCAAATATGGCGTAACTGTCCGCAGACGGGAAGACCTCGGCCGCATCATCAAAGAAGCCTTCTACATCGCCCGCACCGGCCGCCCGGGACCAGTCCTCATCGACCTCCCGAAAGACGTCATGGCAGAACTTGGCAGTGCAGAATATCCAAAGAATGTCAACATCCGCGGCTACAAACCAAACACAGATGTCCACATCGGACAGCTCAAACGTGCCTTGAAACTCTTACATAAAGCCAAACGCCCGTTATTCCTCGCCGGCGGCGGAGTTGTAATCTCCCGTGCCTACGAAATCTTCCGTGAGGTAGTAGAAAAAACAAACGTCCCGGTAGTCACTACTGTAATGGGAAAAGGTTCCATCCCGACCGACCACCCGCTTTTCATCGGAAATCTCGGTATGCACGGTGCCTATGCTGCAAACATGGCAGTCAGCAACTGCGATGTCCTCTTTTCCATCGGAACCCGATTCAATGACAGAATCACCGGAAAACTCCATGAGTTTGCACCACATGCACAGATTGTCCACATTGACATTGATACAGCATCCATCTCCCGAAACATCCAGGTAGACATCCCAATCGTTGCAGATGCAAAAGAAGCAATCACAAAGATGAACGAATATGTTCAGCCATGTGCAACCTCCAAATGGCTGTCTCAGATTCAGGAATGGAAACAGGAACATCCACTTAAAATGCGTCCGAACGATGTATTAAGCCCAATGGACATCTTAAAAGAAATCAACGAACAATTTGAAAACAGCATCATCGTCACAGACGTAGGACAGCACCAGATGCTCGTTTCCCAGTATGCAGAAGTCACGGAAGGCAAGCAGATGATTATGTCCGGCGGTCTCGGAACCATGGGATATGGACTTCCGGGCGGCATCGGCGCCAAGATCGGAAATCCGGACAGACCGGTAATCGTAATCTCCGGTGACGGCGGTGTCCAGATGAACATTCAGGAACTTGCAACTGCAGTACTCGAAGAACTTCCGGTCATCCTCTGCATCTTTAACAACGAATACCTTGGAATGGTACGCCAGTGGCAGAAACTTTTCTATGGCAAACGCTACGCCATGACAAACCTGCGCGCCGGAGCACTTTCCCGTCGTACAGAAGGTATGGAATACCCAGAGTACACACCGGACTTCATCAAACTTGCAGAAAGCTACAGAGCCAAAGGCATCCGTGTTACAAAAAAAGAAGAAATCGCAGCAGCTTTCGAAGAAGCAAAGAAAAATACAAAAGCACCTACAGTAATTGAATTTATCATTGACCCGGAAGAAATGGTTTATCCGATGATCAAACCAGGCGGAACTCTGGAAGATATGATCATGGACTGCTAAATCAGCTTTGATTAAATGAAATTCATTGAGAAACAAAAAATAAGTAATAATCAGGAGGAAACTCATTATGGATAAAGGAATGAAAAAAAGATGGATTTCTCTCTATGTTGAGAACCAGGTAGGTGTTCTGTCAAAAATCTCCGGACTTTTTTCCGGAAAAAGCTACAACCTTGACAGCCTCACAGTAGGAACCACAGAAGACCCGACCGTATCCCGAATGACCATCGCTACAGTCAGCGATGATGAAACATTCGAGCAGATCAAGAAACAGTTAAACCGCATGATCGAAGTCATCAAAGTCATTGACTTTACAGATGTCTTTGTCCGCATGAAAGAAATCCTTTACATCAAAGTATTTAACTGCTCCAAAGAAGATAAAGTAGAACTCTTCCAGATCGCAGAAACTTTCAAAGCCAAAGTCATCGACTACGGCAAAGACAGCCTGCTTCTTGAATTTGTTCAGACAGCAACCAAGAACGATGCAGTTGTAAAACTGATCAAAGAAGAATTCCACAGGATCGAAGTGGTTCGCGGTGGAAGCGTGGGAATTGAATCCATCAGCATGATGGAACGCTAAAAAACGGAAAGTTTTCTGACATACAGAAGAAGCTTCATGTATATAAATATAAAACAAGAAAGGCGTAAATCCAATGTTCGGATTTACGCCTTTCTTACTCAACTCTGACAATTCAGATTTTTATTTAAAAAGGATCAGGCATTCTTCAAACTGACCGGTTTTGTCATTATATGCATAAATACTCAGAGATGCATTTCTTTTGGTTACTTTGAAAGTTTCACCACTCTCTACAAAAGTTCCCCTGTCTATAATTTTAGGGCTGGTGATATAACGATTGCCGCTGATACTCCATCCATTCTTTGCTTTCACCTGTAATTTCAGGTTTTTATTTTTATATTTATTATAGCTTAATGTATAACTTGCATTTTTGTTAAACTTAGAAGTAAGGTTCAGAGAACCGATTTTAAGAGTAGATAACGGATTTACATATTTTTTTACAGTGACCTTCTGCTTATAAGTGTTGTTTCTGGCTTTATAGGAAATAACAGTAGTTCCTGCTTTTTTTGGTATCATAACACGTGACATGTATGATTCAGGATTTGCCTGATATAAAGGGTAACATTTTCTGGATGCAAGTTTTACTACAGAAGGATTAGAGGATTTAAAGGATGTTACTCCCCAATTCATGTAAATATCTGTATTTATAGAAGTTTCGTTGGATGGAGCATAGGCTCTTCTGCCAGCATTATAGCACTGAGATGCTGAAGAATACAGAGTGATTATCTGATCTTTTTTGGTAATGGTTTCCGCCTGCACACTGAAAGAGCACAACAATACCATAGTCAGTGCAAGCACAGTTGCAAAAATTTGTCTGAAATGTTTTTTCATACCGGGATTCTCCTTTTTTGAAATTTTTTGCAGCATTTTCCATCAAATACGGTATTATTGTCTGGCACTGCTGCTGTTTATTGATAATTCTATTGTAGTCACTTTAACATGTATTTGCAAGCAATTATTTTATAAAAACAGGGTGTTTTTTTATTTATAGAAAATGTTATAATGTTGGCACCGATTATGAAGTAAAAGGAAAGAAAGGAATATACGATATACATGGCAAAAAAGAAAATTTATGCAGTTAGAAAAGGTCACAAAACGGGAGTATTCAGCACCTGGGCAGAGTGCCAGAAAGCAACAGCCGGATATTCAGGCGCAGAGTTTAAAAGTTTTACGGACAAAGCAGAAGCAATGGCATTTCTTCAGATGAAAACTGTCCGGACAGTATCCACGGACAAAGAAAAAGAAGCAGCAGGAATCGTCGAAGTGCCTAAAAATATGGTCATTGCCTATGTGGATGGAAGCTTCGAAAAAAGTATTAACAGATATGCATTCGGCTGTGTGATCCTCACACCGGACGGCCGGGAAATCCGGAAATCCGGCAGTGGAAGCAATTCGGCAGGAACCGCCATCCGAAACGTGGCAGGAGAGATGCTCGGAGCTATGAATGCTGTGAAATGGGCACAGGAAAACGGCTATCCCGCAGTAGAAATCCGTTACGATTATGAAGGCGTGGAAAAATGGGTGACAGGCGCATGGAGAGCCAAAACACCACTCACCAGCAAATACGCAGCTCATATGCAGGAAGCCGGAAAAAATATTCAGATTTCGTTCTGCAAAGTAGCTGCCCATACAGGAAACCACTATAACGAAGAAGCAGATCAGCTTGCCAAAAGTGCTCTGCTCTGCACAGAAGAAGAGGTAACCCTGTAAAAACAAAAAGTAAAAATAACGTAGAAATTTATTGTAAAAACAAAAGATAGTAGAAGAAAATATAAAAAATCTGTGATACACTGTGTTGTGCCGATAAGTTGATAGCGATATCAATTTACCGGCACATTGTTGATTATCCTTACTGTTCACTGGTAATATCCCGCGAGGTGTTTTTTTGTGAGCGAAGGTCACAGAAAACCCGAGACATACTGCGCGAATTTATGCGATTAGCATAAATTCTGTGCATCGCGAAGCGTGTTGCTGGGAACGAAGTGAACAGTAACTGATTATCGGCAGAGCTGAGAAGAAAGAACAGCATCTGCTGACAGGCTGAAATAAAAGATTTATAATTTGATCAGCTCAAAAGAAGCGTAAGTTTCTTTTAAATGATTATAGATGAGGAGGGAAAATATCAGATGAAAACAAACTATAACAGAACAGTACAGGCGTGTTTTATCGGATATGTGGTACAGGCAATCGTGAACAACTTTGTTCCGCTGCTGTTTCTGACATTTCAGAGCAGTTACGGAATCTCACTGCAGAAGATCACGCTTCTGGTTACGTTTAATTTTGGAATCCAGCTTCTGGTGGATTTGGCTTCCATCGGATTTGTAGACCGGATCGGCTACCGTGCATCCATGATTATTGCTCATGCAATGGCAGCAGCAGGACTGATCCTGCTTACGATTTTGCCGGAAGTTTTTGGAGACCCGTTTGCAGGACTGCTGGTGGCAGTTATGATCTATGCAATTGGCGGCGGCCTGCTGGAAGTACTGGTAAGCCCTGTTGTGGAAGCATGTCCGACAGACAATAAAGAAAAAGCAATGAGTCTGCTGCATTCCTTTTACTGCTGGGGACATGTGGGAGTCGTACTTCTTTCTACACTGTTCTTCCGGATTTTCGGTATTGCAAACTGGAAATACATGGCACTTGTATGGTCCCTGGTTCCAATTGCCAACGGAATCCTTTTTTCCAGAGTTCCGATCGCACCGCTTCTGGATGAAGGCGAAGAAGGGCTGACTATGGCAGAACTCTTTAAGAAGAAAATCTTCTGGGTACTGATGCTCATGATGCTCTGCGCAGGAGCCAGCGAGCAGGCAGTCAGCCAGTGGGCATCCACACTTGCAGAAAAAAGTTTCGGAATCAATAAAACAATCGGAGACTTGGCCGGACCTATGGCATTTGCCATTCTTATGGGAAGTTCCAGAGCATTCTACGGAAAATTCGGAGACAGGATCAATCTGGAACGTTTTATGCAGTACAGTGCTGTCCTGTGTATGGTTTCCTACCTGATGATCGCATTCATTCCGGTACCGGCACTTGGAATCCTTGGATGTGCGGTCTGCGGTTTATCCGTCGGCATCATGTGGCCGGGAACCTTCAGTATGGCTGCTGCGTCCGTAAAAAGAGGCGGAACCGCATTATTTGCACTCCTTGCACTGGCAGGAGATGTGGGATGCTCCTCCGGACCTACCTATGTGGGAATGATCTCCAGCGCATTGAACGATAACCTGAAATTGGGAATTTTTGCAGCTCTAATTTTCCCAATCCTTATGATGATAGGAATAAAACTGATCATGGGACTGAGAAAAAACGCATAGGTTTGTAATGCGATGTGAAATATTGATAAAAAATAAAATTTCAGTGTTTTTGTGCGGAAAATATGGATCATAATTATATGATTTTATAAAATGAAAACTCCTGTTATTGATATTGGATAGAAAACTTCTGTATCAATGACAGGAGTTTTTTGTCTAATATCTATGCCGGATTACTATAAGAAATAAAATAAGACTATAATTAATATCATACAATACCTACATAATTTAGGAGGAAAAGAGTATGAGTAAAAAAACAATGTATAAAAATTTGTTTTATTTTCGGGAATAATAGGAATAGGATTGGTATTTAGTGGATGTGGCAGTAAAACAGAAAAAATTGCTGATGCCGAAAAGAAAAATCCTGACACGATTATCCTTCTTGATGAGGGAAAGGAAATTTCAATGGCAATTTTAGATACAAAAGGAAAAACAATTAAGGAATTTGAGGATATTTCTTATGCAGATGCAATTTCAGAAGGAAAAATCCGGATTAGACAAAATGGGCTTTATGGAGCAATGGATATGAGCGGGAATATCATTGTAGAACCCCAATATGAGGGAGCTGCCTCTAATTCAGCTATGGAAGACAAAAAATTATTTATGAAATTGAAACAGAAAAATAGCTGCGATACTGTGACAGATGTTGCTCAAGGGAAAATCTTTGAACAACATACCAGATCATGAGTATTGCAGCTATTTTCAGTCATGCAAACGGATGAAGACAAAACAGATATAAAATAAAGTTTATGCCAGGGTCATATCTCCATCTTTCACCCATCCGATCTTACGCAGAAATGCATTGATCAGTGGGCAGAGAATGGCAGGAAGGATAAAGGAGATAAGCAGAAGTCCTGCCCAGTCCCAGCCAGTGACTGCGGCTTTGGTTCCGGCTGTGATATCATTCATCCAGCCTGTGTACACACCAATCTGACCGACAAAACCACAGGTTCCCATACCGGAAGAAACCGGAGTGCCATTCATCTGAAGTTTGAACAGGCAGGTGGCAATCGGACCTGTGATTGCAGAAGTTACGATCGGTGCGATCCAGATACGTGGATTTTTAACAATGTTTCCCATCTGGAGCATGGAGGTTCCGATTCCCTGAGAAACCAGACCGCCCCATTTGTTTTCGCGGAAAGACATGACAGCGAAACCAACCATTTGTGCACAGCATCCGGCAACAGCGGCTCCTCCGGCAAGTCCGGTCAGTCCAAGAGCGGCACAGATCGCAGCGGAAGAAATCGGCAGAGTCAGTGCGATTCCTACAAAGACAGATACTAAAATTCCCATCAGGAATGGCTGAAGGTTGGTAGCCCACATAATGATATTTCCGACTTTCATGGCTGCACTGCCAAGAGCCGGTGCCCACCATGCGGAAAGCCCTACGCCAACGCCAATCGTGACAAGCGGTGTGACAAGAATATCGATTTTGGTTTCCTTGGATACGGCTTTTCCAATCTCAGAAGCAAAGATGGCTACGAATAATACAGCCAGAGGGCCACCTGCGCCGCCAAGTGCATTGGAAGCGAAACCGACAGTGATCAGTGAAAATAAAACCAGCGGCGGGCAGTGCAGTGCGTAACCGATTGCAACAGCCATGGCAGGTCCGCTCATTGCAGAAGCCAGAGAGCCGACCGTATACTGAGTATCATTTACCGTTGCTACAGCAGTGGTCAGGAACGGGATATGAAACTGCGTTCCAAGGGTGTTGATGATCGTACCGATCAGCAGAGAACAGAAAAGACCCTGCGCCATGGCACCAAGAGCATCGATTCCGTAACGTTTTACGGAAATTTCGATGTCTTTCCGTTTCAGAAATGCTTTTAACTTTTCCATAATGTTATTTTCTCCTGTTTTTATTATGTACAGATGGGTGTATATACACCTATACACACTGGCTCTATTATAGCCTTATTCGTGGTATAAGGCAAGTATTTAGAAGAAAATATGCGGAAAGGATATTGTAAAGTATTTTGAGGTCTGATATGATATAAAGAGTTGATTCTTACGGAGGAAAAAGATGAGCGAGTGGATTAAAAAAATAAACTGGAAGTACGTCATCGTGATGCTGATCGGAAATGTGATCCTCGGTCTGGGAATTGCAATCTTCAAACTTTCCGGACTTGGAAATGACCCTTTCAGTGGAATGGTTATGGCACTGTCTGACAGAACAGGGATTGATTATCCGGTATTTCTGATCATTGTCAATATGATCGTGTTTGTATTTGAGATTATTTTCGGAAGAAAACTGATTGGTCTGGGAACGTTTGTAAATGCTGTGCTTCTGGGCTATATTGTTTCTTTCTTCTATAACATTATTTTATGTCTGGAGCCGACTCAGATGGTTCAGAGAGTTCTGACTGTCTGCGTGGGAGTTGTAGTAACAAGTCTGGGAGTATCCATGTACCAGTTATCCAGACAGGGTGTGGCTCCTTATGACAGTGTCTCACTGATCATGGTAGAAAAATGGCCAAAGATTTCCTACTTCTGGCACAGAATTTCCAATGATGCTTTATGTGCCCTGATCTGCTGGCTGGCAGGTGGAATCGTAGGACTGGGAACCCTGGTCAGTGCTTTTGGACTGGGACCGGTAGTTCAGTTCTTTGATACACATTTTACATCTAAATTACTGGAGAAAATTGGAAAGTAATCGAGAGTATAGAAGTGTGAAGATATACAGGCATGAAAATATACAAGTATGACAGTATAAAAGTGTGAGAATATAAAATATGGAAATATAAAAAAGACTGCTTTGTGAACATACGATACAAGATATAGATGCTCACAAAGACAGCCTTTTTATTTTGCACAAAAATCAGCCATCAGTCTGCTGCATGGACTGTAATATCTCCATAGTCAGACTGAACAGTCAGGACATTCGAAGTGGAATCATTTTTCTTTTTATAGGTATTCCTGTCATCATCAGTAATAAGATATCCACTCAGATTAAGAGGAACGTCAATATCCCCCATATCCGCATTCAGGCTCAGTGCCAGGTCAGAGAGATTTTTCTCAGGAATGGACAGCTCAATATCTCCCATTTTGGAAGAAATCTGGCAGTTATTATCAAAAGAAACTTCGGTTCCGTCGATATCTCCCGCAGAAAGAGTGAGAGTACTTTCTGTAAAGCTGGAAGATTTTATGATCAGATCGCCTGCTGAGCAGTCAAGGTTCAGATTGTTCAGAGAACTCTCAGCGATGGAAACATCTCCTTCTTTATCTGAAAGAGAGCCATTTTCGATGGTCAGATTCTCCAGTGTGAGATCTCCCAGGTTTGACTGTAGATTGAAATTCCGGCAGTTCATGGCATCAAGTTTCAGATCGCCTTCCTCTATCTGACAGGAGAAGGTGTCGAGCTCCTGATCACGGGGAATGTACACGACAACCTGATTATCAGAGAGATCATCGGAAATATGCTGAGCGGTCAGAAGATCTTTCAGAAATCCGATATCAATATGAACATATCCGGAGGTAACATGGCCGTTTGTTTCTGACAGGTTCAGAGTACCGTTAGTTACCTGCCAGGAGACAGGGATGATTCCCTTTGTTGTTTCTACATTATAAGAAAGATAGAAATTATCATCTTCGGATTCTCTGACAGACAGATCAATGTGTTTGAAATCTACATTCAGATTCCGGAAAGAGTCGATTTTCTCTTTCTTCAGAACTGCGTGGCTGCCATCCTCTTTGGAAGAAGCAGAACCGTTATAGGAATTCAGGTCTGTATTTGCGATATAATCTTTCCCGCCGGCTGCAATACCTGAGCCAAAGAGCACAAGGCCAAGGGCGCAGAGAACTGTGCCGGTGATAAGAAATTTACTGGCTTTCTGATTTTTCATAATAGATCAACCCCTCTTTCTTCTTATAAAAAGCTGTGCCATTTTTACGAACAGGATGCAGGTCCACTTGCACAGATAAATTCCAAGGATGCACAACAGAATGCTGGCTCCGATACCAAGCAGCCCGAGTCCAAGAATAATGAAACTTCCGGAAAAAGAAAAAGGAATGGCAATAATTCCGCGGACAAAAAGTTTGGCACCGATGAGGAGCGTACTCAGTGCAACTGCGAAGATAGATAAGTATACAGCAAACATACAGATGGCGACACTTAACAATACGGCAAATAATGCAATCAGCATGGGAATTGCGACCGGTGCAGCACAGATGGCGAGCAGTGCAATCCTCAGAGTTCCTTTGCGTACAGGCTTTTCAAATGAAGATTTGTCATCCAGTTTCTTATCCAGCAGATTGGAGATCAGGTCTCTGGCTGCTTCCTTCGGAGTTCCCAGCTCCTCCATCAGTTTCTGCTGACCTGCTTCATCAGCTTCTCCGAAATACTCTTCAAAGTATTCGATCGCATCGTCATAATCCTGCTTTGGAAGACGACGCAGGTATTTCTTTAACTGAGTTATATACTGTTCTTTTGTCAATTTCTTATCCTCCCCTCAATAATTCCGTCAATAGTATCACGGTAACTGTTCCACTCCTGATTCAGAAAAACCAGTTGTTCTTTTCCGGCTTCCGTGATGGAATAATACTTACGCTTACGTCCCTGAAACTCCTGAGAGTAAGTAGTGACATAGCCGCCTTTTTCCAGTTTCTTTAAAATAGGATATAACGTTGATTCTTTGATATCGGCTACAATCTTGATCGTCTGGCTGATTTCGTATCCGTAGGAATCCTGCGAGTCTATAATAGACAGAATTAAGAATTCAATCAACAATGCAGATACGGGATAATACATGCAACCACCTCCTGAATTAATATGTAAAATAATTATATATAAAAATTTTATATATAAAATATATACATATGGGAGAAAAATGTCAATAGCAAATTAAAAAATAAAAAAGAACTGCCATGAAAGCAGATTTCTTCAGAATCAGGAGAATCTTCAGGATTGCCTTCAAAAGCAGTTCTTTTAAGTTTTTTATTTATATGAAGTATTTTCTATCCGCACATATGACATGCTTCACACGCAGAAGGTGTAGTCGCACATCCGCCCATAGCGGTTTCACGCAGTTCCGCAGGAAGTTTTTTTCCCACTGTAAACATTGTCTGGATCATTTCATCCAGCGGAATCAGCTGTGGGATTCCGGCGAGAGCCATTTCAGCAGCGATGATGGCATTTGCCACACCGGCAGCATTTCTGTTCTGACATGGATATTCAACCAGACCGCCAACCGGGTCACAGACCAGTCCAAGCATATTCATAAGAACTGTGGAGGCTGCATAAGTACACTCCCGTGGGGTGCCGCCCATCAGCTCTACAGCAGCGGAAGCTGCCATGGCAGAAGCCACACCGACCTCAGCCTGACATCCGCCCACAGCACCGGCAACTGTTGCGTTTCGCATCGCCAGATAACCGATGGCGCTTGCATTAAACAATGCCTGGATGATCTCGGCATCAGAGAAATGATAATGTTCCTGCATTGCCAGCATCAGTCCCGGTACGATCCCGGCGGAACCGGCAGTAGGAGATGCCACAATCAGACCCATGGAAGCATTGGTTTCCAGAGTGGCCATTGCATAGGTGACTGCCTTCTGAAGCAGATCTCCGCAAAGCCCTTCTTTTTTCTGCGCATGGAGGCTGAGCTTTCTGGCTTCTCCGCCGATCAGGCCGCCCATAGATTTTACCGGCTGACTGATCGGAGAGAGCGCAGCATCTTTCATAATTTCCAGTACCCGTGTCATTTTCTGATTTACAACTTCGGCGTCTGTTTCACCGAGCTCAATCTCACGGATACGCATAATCTCTGAGACAGGAAGATTTTTTTCTTCACAGAGAGCTAAGAGTTCGTTTGCATTTTTAAAATCCATGATAAAAATCCTCCTTTCCTTACATCTGTACGATCATAACTTCATGAATATTTGGGTTCTCGCGGATGGCAGGAACGATATTTTCCGGAAGTCTGCCGTCAGATTCTACGATCGTGTATGCGATATCGCCTTTACCTTCGCGGAAAAGACGCATAAATGCAATGTTGATATTCCGGTCACTCAGGCATTTGGTGATATAGGCCACAACGCCTGGAGTGTCCTGATGAATTACGATCACTGCACTGTATTCGCCCGTAAAGTCTACCTGCACATGATTGATCTCTACAATACGGACTTTACCGCCGCCAAGAGATTCCCCTCGTACGGTCATTTTCTGGCCTTGTTCATTTTCCATGCAGATATCTACGGTATTCGGGTGAATATCTGTTTCCAGTTCATTCGGGGTAAAAGAAAACTCCAGCCCTTTTTCATGCGCAATGTCAAAAGAATTTCGGATGCGCATGTCATCTGTGGAAAATCCCATGATACCGCCAAGCAGAGCACGGTCAGTACCATGACCACGGTAAGTTTTTGCAAAGGAGCCGTACAGGATAAAGTCAGCCCTCTTTAACGGACCCTCGATCATTTTCTGGGCGAGATAGGAAATGCGGGCTGCACCCGCGGTATGTGAACTTGAAGGACCGATCATATTCGGTCCCATTACATCAAATGCACTGATAAATGACATATAGTTTGTTCTCCTGTTATTTGGTTATGAGCAAGTAGCGAAGCGGATTGCGAATATCCGCTTGACAACTTTTTTTCTTCATAGAAATCTTTTCCTCTCAATGTGTTTTTTATACTTTCCTAAAAAGTGTACTGTTCGGAAGTGGATTCAGAGGAGTAAGTGCATTGAACAGTATTGGTGGGATTACTTCCTGTTTCTGTGGCATTTATCTGTAACCCGCGCTGTCAGAGATAAATGAGAGTAACCCGCAAATAAAGTTGTAATATGTGCACAAAATTACAATTGACGTCTTTGTGAGGGTATTATATCATTGACATAGAAACGAATCAAATTCATAGTTTTTATAAGATAATTGAAAATAATTCATAGATGGGAGGACAGAAGATGGAGATACGTCAGCTACAGACCTTTGTGCAGGCAGCACAGCTTGAGAGTTTTTCAAAAACAGCAGAAATGCTGGGATATTCTCAGTCCGCGATCACTGTACAGATGCGGCTTCTGGAAACAGAGCTGAATACGAGATTATTTGACCGTATGGGAAAGAAAGTAGTCCTGACACCTCAGGGCAGAGAATTTCTCAAATCTGCAAATAAAATTCTTTATGAAGTGAATAAGGCAAGCAAGTCCATGAACGATGACAGAGAACTGACCAACCCTCTTCATGTGGGAACAATAGAATCTCTGTGTACTGCCAAGTTCCCCAGGATACTGAGTGAATTTCATTCCCTGCATCCCCGCGTAAATCTTCAGATTACAATAGACTCCCCGGAGAAGCTGATCCGGATGATGGATCACAACGAACTGGATCTGATCTATATTCTGGACACTCCGAGATGGGATGAGAACTGGGTAAAAGTCATGGAACTGGCAGAACCTGTAGTTTTTGTAGCATCAGCAGCATCTAAATTTGCAGGAAAAGAAAAAATGGTTCTGGATGACATCCTGCAGGAACCTTTTTTCCTGACGGAAAAACATGCCAATTACAGGCAGGCCCTGGATCAGCAGCTTGCACTGCGCAGACAGTTCATCTCACCGGTTCTTGAGATCAGTGATACTGCATTTATTATCCACATGCTGGAGCTGAATCAGGGACTTTCCTTCCTTCCGTACTTTGCAGTTGAGCAGGATATCTATAAACACCGGATTACGACACTGGATATAAAAGATATCCATATTTCCATGTACAGACAGATTTTTTATCATAAAAATAAATTTCGTACCAGAGAAATGGAGGAGTTTATCAGACTGGCAGACAAACGAAGCTGACAGAAGTGTAAGCATTAACGCATTAACAAAAATTAATGTAAAAAATAAGAAAACAGGGTTGCTTTTTCCCTGTGGGGCGGTTACAATAACAATGCAAATTGAAAATAATTTTAGCTAAATCAAGCAAGTAGCGAAGCGGATTACGGATATCCGCTTGACGAATGCTGTTTCAAAAACAGGGAACAGCACAAAATTTAAAGAAAAGGCAGGTGGAACAGAATGGATAATTGCGATTCTCATGGGCGAAGTAGTAGCACAGGATCTGAAATAAAAAGAGTATATGAGTACGGCAGCCGTTCTGTTCTGCTGTAGTCATATATTTCTCATCTTTTTAATTTCTCATCCTGTATCTATGAAATCCCCCGAATCATGCAATTACATATCAGCAAATGCATAAAAAAGCAGCAGTAATAAATAAAAGAAGGACTGCTTTCTTTGGTGTGCATTTAACAGATCACATTATCTGGGTGAAAATACAAAAATGCTGTTCAATAGGGACAGTCTGCTTTGTCGTGCGCTGACAGATTACGGTGGTCTTGTGTCTTTATGTACAAAAACGGAGGAAAAAAGATGGAGAAAAGAGTACAGGATTATTCCAAAGATATTCTGAAAGTTATCCGCAGCAATACCTCTCCGGCTGTTATGGCAGGGAGACTGCAGGACTTTCATGAAAATGACCTGGCAGATGTACTGCCGGTACTGACTGTACAGGAACGGTGCAAACTGTACCGTATTCTGGACACAGATATGCTCTCTGATATTTTTGAATATACAGAAGAAGACAACGCAGCAGAGTATCTGAATGAAATGGATGTAAAAAAAGCAGCAGCTATTTTATCCAGAATGGAGACAGATGCCCTGGCAGATGTATTGAATAAAGTAGAGAAAACAAAGAAGAAAATACTGATCGATCTGTTAGAACCTGAGGTTCGCCGTGATGTGGAAATGATCGCGTCTTTTGATGATGACGAGATCGGAAGCCGCATGACAACAAATTATATTGTGATCACGGACAAGCTGACCGTGAAACAGGCGATGAGCAGTCTGATCGAACAGGCTGCAAAGAACGATAACATTTCCACGATCTTCGTAGTGACAGAACAGCAGAAATTTTACGGAGCGATTGATCTGAAGGAACTGATCATTGCCAGACGTGATGACCTTCTCGAGAACCTGGTAGTCACATCCTATCCTTACGTGTACGCAGAGGAGAATATTGATGACTGTATCGAAGACCTGAAGGATTATTCCGAGGATTCCATTCCGGTGCTTGATAATGACAATCAGCTTCTCGGCGTAATTACATCCTCAAGTATCATCAATCTGGTTGATGACGAGATGGGTGATGATTATGCGAAGCTGGCCGGTCTGACCGCAGAGGAAGATCTGAAAGAGCCGCTGAAAGAAAGCATGAAAAAACGTCTTCCATGGCTGGTTATTCTGCTTGGACTTGGTATGGTTGTTTCTTCTGTAGTTGGAATTTTTGAGAAGGTAGTTACGGAACTTCCGATCATTATGTGTTTCCAGTCCCTGATCCTGGACATGGCAGGTAATGTAGGTACACAGTCTCTGGCTGTGACCATCCGTGTTCTTATGGATGAATCTCTGACAGGAAAGCAGAAACTGGAACTGGTATGGAAAGAAATGCGGATTGGCCTGTGCAACGGCGGTATTCTGGGATTCTGTTCCTTCGTACTGATCGGACTGTTTATTTATCTGTTTAAAGGAAAAACCTTACTGTTCTCCTATGCAGTATCCGGATGTATTGGTGCGGCACTGCTGCTGGCAATGTTGATTTCCAGTGCGGTAGGTACCTGTATTCCGCTGTTCTTTAAGAAAATCAATGTCGACCCGGCAGTTGCTTCCGGTCCTCTGATCACTACCATCAATGACCTTGTGGCAGTTGTGACATATTACGGACTGAGCTGGGTGCTTTTACTTGAGGTACTGCATATGGCAGGCTGATAAAGAAGAAAGATATCATAGATATCATGTGGAAAAGACAGAAAGATATAACAGAAATATAATAGAAAATATAACAGAAAGCATAACAGATGTAAAACATAGCAGACAGAAATGTGGAGTTCGGAAAGGACTTCACATTTTTTGCGTTTTTTCAGAAGAAAAAGCGCGAATACTGTAGAAAGAGTTGATGGTTACTGTTCATCGGTAATATCCCGCGAGGTGTTTTTTGTGAGCGAAGGTCACAGAAAACCCGAGACATACCGCGCGAATTTATGCGATTAGCATAAATTCTGTGCATCGCGAAGCGTGTTGCTGAGAACGGAGTGAACAGTAACAGTTGATGCGAAAATTTAGCTGAAAGCCATGAAAATCAGGTGACAAAAAGTATTTCATAGGATAAAATAAATTACAGATAACTGTAATGTTTCAGGAAATCGGGAGATGATGCAGATACATAATGAAATATGACGGAATGTGATGATAGAAAAACGAATAGATGAGATTTGGAAGGAGTTTGGCGCGTTGATAAAGACATATTATGGTGAAGGTTTGTTTATCAGTGAACAGGATGGAGTTTTTTCGGAAAACATGGAAAAAGAGATCCGTTCTGCTCTTGGTGAGAACCATGGAGTAGGGATTATGGCAGGATCTTATACTCGAGGACTGCCCGTCTGTATGGTCAGTGAACTGATGATCGAAATGCTAGGTTATGATTCTGCTGAAGAGATGGAACAGATGACAGGAAATCGTCTGCTGAACATGATTTCTCCCTATCAGGGGAAATTTTTCTCGGAGAAAGTATTTGTAGAGAAAACAGGTGCGGGAAATATGCACATGTACAGGAAAGATAAAGAGACCATATGGGTCCGATTTGTAAAGAAAAACTGGAGACCAACAGGAGAAAACCAGGATATGTGGCTGATTTCAGTCTGCAATATGAATGAAGTATTTCAGGCAGAAAAAGAGATCATCCACATTAATGAGAAGCTGGGGCTTGCCAATCTGGAACTGGAACAGCAGAAGATGGAACTGCAGAGAGCTTATGCACAGGCAAATATGGCGAACCGGGCGAAATCAGAATTTCTTGCGAGAATGAGCCACGATATCCGCACTCCGATCAACGGAATTCTGGGGCTGCTGGAAATGTCAGACAGATATTCTGAAGATACAGAGAGACTGAAAGAAAACAGAGAAAAAGAAAAAACAGCAGTGAAACAGCTTCTTATGCTGCTCAATGATGTTCTGGATATGAGCAAACTTGAAAGCGGAGAGACAGAGTTGGTTCAGGAGCCTTTTAATGTGAATGAGCTGATAGGACACTGTCTGAAGATTGTGTATGCACAGGCAGAAGAATGCCGGGTACAGATACAGAATCGTACACCGGAGGGAATTGAGTCTCCGTATGTGATCGGAAGCTATACACATGTAAGCCAGATTCTGACGAATATTCTTTCCAATGCAGTGAAGTACAATAAACCGGGCGGAAATATTTTTGTAGATATCAGAGAAATTTTCCGTGACAATGAAAAGGTTTCCATCCGTTTTACTGTGGAAGATACAGGAATCGGAATGAGCGAGGAATTTCAGAAAAGAATGTTTGAGCCTTTTACACAGGAAAATGAAGCGGTCAGAGGCAAATATACGGGCAGCGGTCTGGGAATGTCAATTATCAAAAGACTGACAGAGAAGATGAGCGGAAGCATAGAAGTCAGAAGCAAAAAGGGAGAAGGAACTGTTTTTGCAGTTACCATTCCGTTTCGAATTGACGGGAAACAGCCGGAACCGGAGACCACAGAAGAGACAGAACCGGTGGAAATCCATGGAAAGCGGCTCCTGCTTGTAGAAGATAATGAGCTGAATCAGGAAATTGCACAGTTTCTGCTCACAGAAGCCGGAGCAGTGGTAGATATTGCATGGAATGGAAAAGAGGCAGTGGAATCCGTCCGTACAGCTCACAGGAAAGGCGAAAAATACGATGTAATCCTTATGGATATTATGATGCCTGTAATGAATGGCTATGAAGCAACCAGAGAAATACGCAGAATGGAACAGGAATCTGCACAGGAAATCCATACGCCCGTCATTGCCATGACAGCAAATGCATTTGCAGAAGACGCCGCCAGATGCAGAGAAGCCGGAATGGATGCGCATGTGGCGAAACCACTGGATATTAACCGGATCATATCCGTAATCGACAGATATGCCAGATCATAAAAATGTCAGGATTTTCAGAAAGCAGCTTTCTGGTATATTACTGCTATGCCTGAAAGTAATGGAAGTTAATGTGAAACAGGTATTAGACATAAAACAATAATAGCGTATAAAATGACAGGTGTAAAAAGAAAACACCTGTTATTTTTTGCAGAATAGGAGGAAAAATTTATGAGAAAATCAGTAATGATGGCACTGTTCTGCTGTCAGATAGAAATTTTCGTTTTCAATAACAGCCTGTAAATATTCAATTTGACGTAAGAGTATAAGCAGTAGTCCTCCTCTTTTTTCGTACTCTGTCAGTATTATATAATGATTAGTGAAACTATAGCGATCCTCTAAAATAACGCATCTTAATCCAGTCCATCAGAGGGTGAAATCCTGCGTCAGATATCTTTGCCGTGCGTCAGCACGCCTGCAGATATCTTCCTTGTCTTTCACCCTCTGCTGAACTGTCTTAAATGCATTATTTACGAGGATTGTTATAGTGTGAAAAAACAAACAAAATAAACACGATTTAGTGTAAAAAACAAAGAAAAATACATTGATTTTTACATGAATAATTATTAAAATATAGTCAACAATAAAATTACAGGGGCGGAAATCATTCTCGCCCCTGTAATTTTAGCCGAATAAACTGTGAAACAGATATTCGATTATGAGTAAGTAACGAAGCGCACTGTAAATTCTGGAATTGCTATAAGCGGAAAACTGTATATCTGAAGGAGGTTAAAGTAATGTACAGAAAAATCATGGACTTCCTGGAAAACTGGAAAGAAAGTAAACACCGAAAACCACTTATCCTGCAAGGAGCAAGACAGGTAGGAAAGACATATTCTGTTTTGGAATTTGGACGAAAACATTATGAGAATGTAGCATATTTTAATTTTGAAATGAATCCAAGACTGAATGAAACCTTTGAAGAAAACATCAGCCCGGATTATCTGATTCCTATTTTGTCACACATAGCAGGACAGACGATCATAAAAGAAAAGACATTGATCATATTTGATGAAATACAGCTTTGCGAACGGGCACTGACATCATTGAAATATTTTTGCGAAGATGCTCCTGAGTATCATATTATTGTAGCTGGCAGTCTCCTTGGCGTAGCAGTAAACAGAACGAAATTTTCATTTCCTGTCGGTAAAGTAGATATGAAAACATTATATCCAATGGATTTAGAAGAATTTATGCTGGCAATGGGAGAAGAAACCCTGGTAAAACAGATCAGGAAAAGCTTTGCGACAGATACACCTCTGCCATCTGCGATTCATGAATCTGCCATGCAGCTTTACAGAAAATATCTTGTTGTGGGAGGCATGCCGGAGTGTGTGATGAAATATGCAGAGACTCAGGATTACATTCTTGTACGTTATACCCAGGATACAATTCTTGCAAGTTATCTCAATGATATGAGCAAATATAATACTCAAAATGAGATTAAGAAGACAAGACTTACTTATGACAATATAACCGTCCAGCTTTCAAAGAAAAATACACGTTTCCAGTACAAACTGATAAAAAAAGGCGGACGTGCATCAGAATTTGAGAACGCTATTGAATGGCTCTGCCTGTCTGGAATCGTTTCACAGGTATACCGGGTAGAACAGATTAAAAAGCCTCTTGAGAATTACCGTGATATTGATTCATTCAAAATTTATGTATCAGATATGGGACTGCTTTGCGCCAAAAAAGATCTGTCACCGGTAGATGTTCTTTATATGGTAGATGAGATTAATGATTTCAAGGGTGGTATGGCAGAGAATTATGTGAATGTCCAGCTTGCTGTTAATGGATACCATACGTATTACTGGGAAACAGACCGGGGAGCAGAGATTGATTTTATCATCCAAAGAGATGGAAAATTAATTCCAATAGAAGTGAAATCAGCAGATAATACCCGGGCTAAAAGCCTGCAGATTTATATGGAGACTTTTAAACCGGATTATGCGATCAGACTCTCTGCAAAGAATTTTGGGTTTGAGGATAATAAGAAGATAGTTCCGCTTTATGCGGCATTTTGCATTTAGTTAAAATAAAAATATTAAAAATACGCCTTTCTGGAAAAAGATTGATTCGGAAAAGCGTATTTTTACATTAAAGAGATCCAACAGATATTTCTTTTTAAAATTATTTTGGTCAGAATCAGGCATTCTGCTCATTTCTGCGTTTATATTCTTCACCCCATGCCCACATCGCATCCATGATCGGTTTCAGACTGTACCCGACCTCTGTCAGAGTATATTCCACCCGCGGCGGCACTTCCGCATAAACCTTACGTGTAAGCAGTCCGGATTCTTCCATCTGGCGAAGCTGGGAAGTGAGAACTTTCTGGCTCACATGCCCGATGGATTTTTTTAATTCACCGAAACGCTTCGTCCCCTGCAGAAGATCACGCAGAATCTAAAAAGAAATCGATCTGCATAAATGGAGATATCGGAGAGGTTATCCTGAACTTATAGTAAATTTTTCAGGCTGTTCACTGAGTCTGGGTGAGCAGTCTTTTTTTATTTCTGGACAGATTAGTCTTAATGTGTCATACTTGACAAAGAGGCATCAATATAGTATTCTAAATGAAATCATACTAAATAAGTAGGAAAGCAAAAGAATACTGTAAAGGTGAAATATCCACTGTAATAATTCTGATTAGTAATAAAAAATAACAGAGTTAAATAAGAAGAATTGTTAAAGTGAAGGACAAGGAGAAAACAAACATATGAGAAAAAAATTACTCATGGTACTGCTTGCAGGCGTTCTGGCAGCAGGCACAGGTGCAGCAGGTGTGACAGCATTTGCAGCAGAGAACACAGAAGGAACAAAGGCTGAAGGCGGCAATATCACAATCGCCGTAACCTCAGACCCGCAGAACATCAACCCACTTTATGTTGTGGACCAGACAAGTTTTGACATGATGCAGTCTCTTTACTGTCCGTTTTTTGAAATTGTAAACGGCGAAATGTTCTATGGAAACGGCTTATGCGAGAGCGTAACTGCAAATGACGACGCCACCGAATTCACCCTGAAACTGAAAGACGGACTGAAATGGCACGACGGCGAACCTCTTACCGCAGATGATGTGGTATTTACCATGCAGGTACTGGTAGATGAAAGCCAGAATGTTCCATATTCTTCTTACGGCTATGTAGATGGAAAAGCAGTAGAAGCAGAGAAAGTAGATGATCTGACTGTAAAACTGACACTCGGTTCTTCTTCCGCAGGTTTCCTTGGCGGACTCAGCCAGGTTTACTGTATCCCGAAACACATCTATGAGGGTGTGGATAATATCGGAAGCAGTGAATTAAATGATAATCCGGTAGGAAACGGACCATTCAAATTCGAAGAGTACAAATCAGGAGAATACTATAAAGTTACGAAATTTGATGACTGGTTTGATGACGTAAATCTGGACAGCATCACATTTAAGATCGTAAAAGATTCCAGCTCCGCAAACGCAGCTCTGGCAAGCGGTGATCTGGATGCCCGTCTCGTCAGCGCAGACGATTATGATACAGTCAGTGCTTATGACAACGTAAACATCAATACATACAATTCCGGACGTGTCAATGCCATGTTCATGAATGAGCTGAATGAAGACCTTCAGGATGTCAATGTACGTCAGGCAATTGCCTATGCATTAAATAAAGAAGAATTCTGCCAGTTCGCATTTATTTCTGAGGACTATGCAGAACCGGCATACTCCCTGTTTACTCCGGACACTCTTTACTATACAGAACCGGACAACACTTATGACAATGACCCTGCAAAAGCACAGGAACTTCTCTCTGGGGCAGGAAAGACAAACCTTTCCCTGAACCTGATGTATGTTTCCACAGATAAGACTATGGAGAGTGAAGCACTCTACGTACAGTCTGCGCTTGCAAACGCAGGCATCACCATCAATCTTGTTCCGACAGACGAGTCTACCTTTAAGAACAAGACAAAAGATCCGGAATGTACAGATTATGATCTGGTATTAAGCTACTACACACTTGGCGAGGAACCAAGCCTTTATGCAGATATGTGTTCTTCTGACAGCCGTTCCAACTTCTCCAGAATTTCAGACGCAGATCTGGATGCACTCTGGGAAAAAGGAAACAGCACAGCAGACGAGACAGAACGTGCAGAAGTTTATAAAGAAATCCAGAACACCATCAACGATAATATGTACATCTATCCGATCGCATACTCCAACGGTTTCTATGCAGTAAGCAAGGAGTTCGGCGGATTTGATGAGTGTCTGTTAAAGACCATCTACTATGATTATTCTAAAATTTATGCAGTAGAGTAATTTCCCGAAAAGGAAGTACATAGCAAACGTATAAAAACAGAAATAGCAGGAAAGATGAGAAAAAGGCTGACGCAATTTTTTTGTGGCAGCCACTTTCCTGTTATGGAGAAGTTTGAGAAGCTTAACCGTTAAAACAATAAAAACAGTTCTTATTAACAGGAAAAAAACTGAAAAAATAAAAAACGAAGCCTGTCAGAGAAAACAATCAGGTTGAATAAGAAAAGGAGAGTAAGAGTTACTGTGAAAAAAATAGTAAACCGTCTGTTACAGTGTATTCTGACACTGTTTATTGTCTCGGTACTCTGTTTCGCACTCACCAAGGCAGCTCCGGGTGACCCGGTCCTGACTTATGTGGAGCCGAACATGAGTGAAGAATACATTCAGAACTTAAGAGAAAGTCTGGGCCTGACGAAGCCTTTATATGAACAATACTTTTTATGGCTGGGAAGGATCATGCATGGAAATTTCGGTAATTCCCTCATGAACAACCGCCCGGTACTGACACAGATGCTGGAGCGTCTGCCTGCCACTGTGATCCTGATGGGAAGCAGTATGGTTCTGGGATTCCTGATCGCAGTAGTTCTGGGACTTTATTCTGGTAAAAACAAAAATGGCATTCTGGATAAGATTACCAGTTTATTCTGCTATGTAGGAGTTTCTATTCCGACTTTCTGGTTCGGAATCATGCTGATCTATCTTCTGAGTGTTCATCTCCATCTTCTTCCAAGTATCGGAATGCACTCGGATGGGAACCGTTCTTTCGGGGATCTGGTACTCCATATGATCATGCCGTGTGCGGTACTGACTTTCGCCAATGCGTCCCAGTACATCCGCTATCTGCGCAGCAGTACGATCACGGAAATGTCCTCTGACTATGTCATGGTGCAGACCGCCTATGGTATGAAAGATTCCGGAATCCTTTTCCACCATGTACTGAAAAATGCCATGCTTCCGATGATCACAGTTCTTGGTATGAGCCTTCAGTCACTGGTTTCCGGTGCGATCATCACAGAGCAGGTTTTTGCATGGCCGGGAATCGGACAGCTTGCAGTAACTGCGGTTATGCAGTATGATTACCCGCTGATCATGGGAATTACCATGTTTACCGCACTTTTGGTTGTTGTCGGAAATCTTCTGGCAGATGTGCTGTATGCAGTCTTTGACCCACGAATCCGTAAGGCCGGAGCATAGGAGGTGACAGAAGAATGAGAGAAAATATCTGGAAAAATATCAAACGTGGATTCAAATCCAATAAACTTGCCATTGTAGGAGCAGCAGCCATCATCCTGCTTGCGCTGATCTCGATTTTTGCCTTTCTGTATCCGGTAGACCCGAATGCGTTGAGTGCAACAGAACGACTTCTGGGACCATCCATGAGCCATCCGTTTGGAACTGATGACATGGGAAGAGATTATCTGGCGAGATGCATTTACGGAGGAAGAGCCTCCCTTCTGGTTGGTTTCCTTTCCATGATCCTGTCTACAGCCATCGGTGTACTGGTTGGTTCTGTCAGCGGATTTATGGGCGGGGCAGTGGATGCAGTTCTGATGCGTCTGGTAGATGCACTGATGAGCCTCCCGACCTTCCTGATCATGATCGTTATGAATGCTTATCTGAAACCGGGACTTCAGAATATCGTCCTGATCATCGGATTCCTGACCTGGATGAACATTGCCAGAATTGTCCGCGGTGAGACAATCTCCCTGAACGAACGGGAATATGTCATCTATGCAAAGATTTCCGGACAGAAAAAGGGAGCAACGATCCTGCATCATATTCTGCCAAACATCATGCCGACGATCATTGTCGCAGCGACCATGAATATCGCAAATGCCATCCTCATGGAATCTGCCCTGAGTTTCTTTGGCCTGGGTATCCAGCCACCGACAGCATCCTGGGGAAGTATGCTCAGCAATGCACAGCGATATATCCAGCAGGCACCGCACCTGGCAGTTTTCCCGGGACTTCTCATCCTGATCACGGTAATCAGCTTTAACTATCTCGGAGAAGTACTCCGTAAAGTGTTTGAACCAAAGTAAAGTAAGGAGGACAAAAGAATGGAAAAATTACTGGAAGTGAAAAACCTGAAAGTGTCTTTCTTTACAGATTTAGGGGAGACACAGGCAGTCAAAGATGCCGGATTTGCGATTGAGAAAGGGGATTTTTTCGGAATCGTAGGAGAATCCGGAAGTGGAAAAAGTGTAACAACCAAGTCAATCCTGAGATTGGGAACTTCAAACTGCAAAGTTCTCGGTGGAGAGATCCTTTTTAAAGGCGAAGATATCCTGAAGAAAAATGCAGCAGAGTTAAGAGAAATCCGCGGAGGCGAGATCGCAATGATCTTTCAGGATTCTCTTTCTGCCTTAAATCCGGTTTATACAGTCGGAAGCAAGATGGTGGAACTGATTCGCCGCCATACGAAAATGTCAAAAGCAGAAGCGAAGAAACGTGCCGTAGAGCTGCTGGCAGCAGTAGGGATCACGGATCCGGAGAAATCCATGAAAAGTTATCCGCATGAACTCTCCGGCGGAATGCGCCAGCGTGTCATGATCGCCATGGCAATGAGCAGCAATCCACAGATTCTGATCGCAGATGAGCCGACAACTGCCCTTGATGTAACCATTCAGGCGCAGATTCTTCACCTTCTTCTTGATCTTCAGAAGAAAAACGGCATGAGCATCATTCTGATCACCCATGACCTGGGCGTTGTGGCACAGACCTGTAAACGGGTGGCAGTTATGTGCGGAGGCTACGTGGTGGAAGAGGGGGCGGTGGAAGACATTTTCCTTCATCCGGGACATCCGTATACCCAGGCACTGATCGCCAGTATGCCGAGAGTGGGCGGAACCTTCGAACAGTTCCTTGAAAGAGATCTTTCAGACAGCAGCGGACTGCTCTGTCCATTCCTGAACCGCTGCAAATATGCAGATGCAGCCTGCGAGAAATGTGTTCCGGACTTTTATGAACCAAAGGCAGGACACAGAATCCGCTGTCACAGAAGGGAGGAGCAGAAATGAGTGAAACACTGATCGAGGTAAAGAATCTGCAGGTACATTTTAAGCGGAAATCATCGAAACTCCTTTCCTTTAAGCCGGAGATTCTCAAAGCAGTAGACAACGTAAACTTTACGATCGAAAAGGGAAAAACATTCGGTTTGGTAGGAGAATCCGGAAGTGGGAAATCTACAATCGGAAAAGCAATCCTGCGTTATCATAAACCGACAGGCGGCGAGATTTTCTATGAGGGAAAAGAAATCGGCTCCATGTCAGAAAAGGAACTTCTGTCATACAGAAAGAAAATGCAGTCCGTATTTCAGGACCCGTATTCTTCCCTGGATCCGAGTCATACGGTACAGGATATCATCTGTGAGCCAATGGAGATCCATAAGATGCACACTGCAGCAGAACGAAAAGAACGTGCCCGTGAACTGATCCGTGTGGTCGGCCTGAAAGAACAGGACCTTCTGAAATATCCTCATGAATTTTCCGGCGGACAGAGACAGAGAATTTCCATTGCCAGAGCGCTTTCTGTCAAACCGGAATTTGTAGTCTGTGATGAACCAATTTCTGCACTGGACGTATCTCTTCAGGCGCAGATCGTACAGATGCTTCAGGATTTACAGCAGAAGTATGGTCTGACATATCTGTTTATCAGTCACCAGCTTCAGGTTGTGCAGAAAATCTGTGATGAGATCGGTGTTCTTTATCTTGGAAACCTGATGGAGATTTCCGATGCAGAAAAGCTTTATTCCAATCCTCTGCATCCTTATACAAAGATGCTGATCTCCTCTATTCCGGTGCCGGACCCAAGAATTAAGACTCTGGACAAGATTGTGACAGATACAGGAGTCCAGTCAAGAGGAATCGGCGGATGCAGATTCCACAACAGATGTCCGGGATGCACAGAGAGATGCAGACAGGAAGTTCCTGCACTGAGGGAAGTGGAAGCAGGGCATTTTGTAGCGTGTCATAAATACGAATGAACAGGAGATTTTTGCAATGGTAAGTAATGAAGTATATCAGAATTACATCGGTATTCTGAAAGAAGAAATGATCCCTGCAATGGGATGTACAGAACCCATTGCTCTGGCATATGGAGCTGCCAGAGCCCGTGAAGTTCTGGGAAAAGAACCGGAACGGATCGTGGCACACTGCAGTGGAAACATTGTAAAAAATGTCCGTTGTGTGATCATCCCAAATTCCGGCGGCCTGACAGGAATTGAAGCAGGTGTTGTCCTTGGCGCAGTAGCCGGGGATGCAGCCCTGAACATGGAAGTACTGTCAAAAGTAAATGAAGAAGACAGAAAACACTGCCGGGAACTTCTGGAGAAGAAAATCTGTAAAGTAGAACTTCTTGATTCCCCGATTGTACTGCACATCATTATTGAGATGTATGCAGGAGAAGACTCTGTAAGTCTGGAAATCAAATATGATCACATCAATGTCACAAAGATTGTGAAAAATCAGGAAATCCTGCTGGATACAGAAGGAAACGGTGAATCAGGAGAAGTTTCTGACAAAGGACTGACGGCTGACCGGGCAATGTTAAATCTGGAAGATATTAAAGAATTTGCCGACACGGTAAATATCGAAGATGTCAGAGAGATGCTTGAGAATCAGATCCACAGCAATATGCAAATCGCCCATGAGGGAATGACCGGAAAATATGGTCTGGGAATCGGCCGTGTGATCCGTGAAACCTACTCCAATGACATGCTCACCAAAATGCGAAGCCTCACAGCCGCAGCATCCGAAGCCAGAATGGGCGGATGCGATATGCCGGTAGTCATCAACTCTGGAAGTGGAAACCAGGGAATTGCCTGTTCTGTACCGCTGATCGTTTATGCAAGAGAGATGGAACTGCCGGATTATGTTCTTTACCGTGCACTGGTATTTTCCAATCTCTTAACTGTATATCAGAAACAGTACATCGGCAAACTTTCCGCTTTCTGCGGTGCAGTCTCCGCATCCTGTGCAGCCGGTGCCGGAATCACTTATATGGTAGGTGCTGATCTTTCTGTGATCAAAAAGACCATCGAGAACACCCTCGCCAATATCCCGGGAATTATCTGCGACGGAGCCAAAATCTCCTGCGCAGCCAAGATCGCAGCCAGCCTTGATGCAGCATACCTTGCCCATCATCTTGCCATGAACGGCCAGTCCTATGCCCCATACACCGGAATCCTCCAGGAAGAAGCCGGAGAAACCATCAGTTGCGTAGGACAGATCGGGAAAGAGGGAATGAAAGAAACAGATAAAGAAATTCTGCGTATTATGCTGGAAAGTGTATGATAGATAAATTAAGGTCAGGAAGCAAAGAAAGAATATCTGTCTGACCTGAAAACGCAGATTTGCCATAAAAAAATATGCAAAAATAAAAATAGATTATACGGAACAGTTACGAACCGTATAATCTATTTTTTTGTCGCAGAAAATTACCTGATAATACTTTTGCGGTTTAAAAAGTCCTCCGTGCAGGAGTTTTTTCTGTTCTCGAATATTTGCCGGAATGTCGAAAATCAGGATAAAATTCCTGTGGACTGTAAAAACAGGATAAACATCATAACCGGTGCCACATATCGGATCATGATACGGTACAGTTTCTTTCTGTGAAAGGTATCTCCGCTGCTTTCCATCTCCTCAATTACATAATCCGGTGTTTTGATCCATCCGATCAGGATCGTAGAGAGCAGTGCGATCAGCGGCATCATAACACTGTTGCTGATGTAATCCATGATATCCAGCAACTGTCCCACAGAACCGTTCGGAAGCTTTACTTCGAAATAGAAGATACTGTAACCAAGTGCGATCACCGCAGAAGCAGTCAGGTAGATCACAGTCAGTACCAGTACGGTTTTCTTTCTGGTAGTATGAAAAATTTCCATACAGTTTGCAGTAATAGATTCCAGTACTGAGATACAGGAAGTGAGTGTGGCAAAAATAGTAGTGACAAAGAACAGAATACCAACTACATTGCCCGCTTTTCCCATAGCCGCAAATACTTTCGGCAGAGAAATAAACATCAGACTTGGACCGGCACTCATACCATCGGTACCGGAGAAAACAAACACAGCCGGAATGATCATTGCACCGGCCAGCAGGGCTACACCGGTATCAAAAACCTCAATCTGATTTACAGCTCTGTTCAGATTGATTTCAGGCTTCACATAGGAACCATAAGTGATCATAATGCCCATGGAAACACTCAGTGAGAAGAATAACTGGCTCATGGCATCCAGCAGGATCTGCAGGAAACGCTTCAGTGTCAGCCCCTCGAAATGCGGTGTAAGATAATAAAGAAGACCTTCCACGCCAGTTCGGAGCTGTCCTGATTCATCGGTATGTTTCAGTGTCAGGGAATAGCCGGCGATTACCACGACCAGCACCAGCAGGATCGGCATCATATACTTGGATACACGTTCGATTCCACCCTCCACACCGTTATAAACAACAAGAGAAGTTACAGCCATAAACAGCAGTGCAAAAACAACAGGAGCTACCGGTGAGGTGATAAACGATGTAAAATATCCATCCGCAGCCGCATCGCTGGCATGTCCGGTCAGGTAGATCACAGCATATTTCGTAACCCATCCTCCGATTACAGCATAATAAGTCATAATGAGAACCGGAACCAGGAAAGTAAGAATTCCCAGAAATTTCCATTTCGGGTGCATCTTCGTGTAAGCACCGATCGCACTCTCCTTGGTGCGGCGTCCGATCGCGATATCTGAGGTCAGCAGTGTGAAACCAAAGGTCAGCACCAGTACCAGATAGATAAGCAGAAAAAGTCCACCGCCGTCTTTTGCAGCCAGATACGGGAAACGCCACAGATTACCGACACCTACAGCACTGCCGGCAGCCGCCAGCACAAACCCGATCTGTCCGGAAAAGCTGCTTTTTTTCTTTTCCATGATAAATAAACCCCTTTCAAAAATGTACGCAGTAAGGACTGCCGTTTCAGAATAAACAGCAGCCCGTAAACCTTGCCAGATAAGGATACCACAAAATGAGTCAATAGTAAACAGAACAAAACAAGATGAAACAATAAAAAATACCTGTGTTCAGAGAAGAAAATAAAGGTATGCAAGAACAGAAAAATGCGATACAAAGAACTTCAGGCCAGCCTGAATGAAATCCGAAGCCTGAATTCTACCAGATACCTGTATACGTCCAAAAGAAATGCAGAAGGAAAACTCATCTATCTTGTCGATGGCCTGGACCTGTCAGCGGAAGACTTTGCTTATCCGGGAACCTATAGCAATTCCAGAAAATAATATAATAAGGAAGTTGCCCTATGAAGAAGATAAAAAATATATTTATATTTCTGGTCATATGCAGTATGGTGACAGCATTGTTTCTGGGAATAAAAACAGAACTGTCACCACAAAAAGTTTATTATGGAACCGTACACGCAGAAGAAGGTACCTTGGCACAGGAATCGGGAAGCCAGAATGTAGATTATACCTGCCAGATTCCAGACGACCCCAAGGATACACAATGGGTCATGATGCTCCAGTCCCACTGGACAGATTATGAAATCTATGTAGATGATCAGAGAATATACAGCACACTGGGAAAACGAACAGGATCATTTCATTTGTTTGATTTACCGGATGGAGAAACACTTCATATTCGATATCCGAATGAAAATGCATCAGCGGTAAATGCAATAGAAAACTCCAAAGTATGGATCGGAGATAAAAGCAGCATCCCGATTTCCGCTGCCATCGGCTATGCCTGGACCGCAGAAAGCCACAAAGACCTGGAGAAACTTCTGCATGAAGCAGACGAATCCATGTATGAAAACAAAAAGAAATTAAAAGCATGCAGGTAAATAACAGAAAATCTGCAGCCAGATAAATTATAATTTTATATGATTCTGTATATTTTATTCTGTACCACAGTCCAAAATTTTTGTATAATAAAGATATCTAATTATACGAACGGAGGTCATAAACTTATGGGACAGAATAACACAGCAGACAAATGGTGGAAGAAAATCGTAGTATACCAGATCTACCCAAAGAGCTTCCAGGACAGCAATGGTGACGGAATCGGAGATATCAACGGAATCATCAGCCGTCTGGATTACCTGAAAGACCTTGGAATCGGTGCAATCTGGTTATCACCGGTCTTCAAATCCCCACAGGATGACAACGGCTACGATATTTCAGACTACACAGACATCGATCCAATGTTTGGATGCCTCGATGACATGCAGCGTCTCATCGAAGAGGGAAAGAAACGCGGCATCTACATGATCATGGACCTTGTGCTGAATCATTCTTCCGATGAACACAAATGGTTTATAGAGGCAAAGAAAAGCAAAGATAATCCATATCATGATTATTATGTATGGCGTGACGGCGTAGAAGGAGTCCTGCCGAATGACATGAAAGCATCTTTCGGAGGCTCTGCATGGGAATGGGTTCCGGAACTCGGACAGTATTATTTCCACCAGTTCTCAGTGAAACAGCCAGACCTGAATTGGGATAACCCGAAAGTCAGACAGGAATTATTTGACATGATCTACGGATGGATGGAAAAAGGCGTAGGCGGATTCCGACTGGATGTAATCGATCAGATTGCAAAAGAACCGGACCAGAAAATCACAGCCAACGGTCCAATGCTTCACAACTACATCCGTGAAATGAGCAAAGCTACCTTCCAGAAAGGTGACCTGATCACGGTAGGTGAAACCTGGGGTGCAACCACCGAACTTGCCAAACTCTACAGCAACCCGGACGGCAGTGAATTCTCCATGGTATTCCAGTTCGAACACATTCTTCTCGACCAGCAGGAGGGAAAAGAAAAATGGGACCTTGCACCATTCCCGTTTATGAAATTTAAGCAGATTATCAAGAAATGGCAGAAAGAACTCTACAAATGTGGATGGAACAGTCTCTTCTGGAACAACCACGATCTTCCAAGAATCGTTTCCCGCTGGGGCAATGACAAAGAATACCGTGTAGAATCTGCCAAAATGCTTGCAACATTACTTCACGGTTTACAGGGAACTCCATACGTTTACCAGGGTGAAGAACTCGGAATGACCAACGTAAAATTTGACATCGAAGACTACAAAGACATCGAAACCCTGAACTTATACAAAGAACGTCTGGAAAAAGGCTATGCCAAAGAAGATATCATGGAATCTATCTATGTAAAAGGCCGTGACAATGCCAGAACCCCAATGCAGTGGGATGACACAGAAAACGCAGGATTTACCACAGGCACTCCATGGATCAAAGTAAATCCAAACTACAAAACCATCAACGCAAAATCCCAGACCAGCAATAAGAATTCCATTTTCACATACTACAAGAACCTAATCGCATTCCGAAAAGAATACCCGGTATTTGTAGATGGAGACTTCGAAATGCTTCTGGAAGAAAATGAACACCTCTTCGCCTACAAACGAACCACAGAAGACGCAAAACTCTACGTGTTCTGCAACTTCTACGGCGAAACAGAAACCTGCGACATGCTGGAAGAAATGCAAGATAAGAAACTTCTGATCAGCAACTATGCAGAGCAAGAGGATAATATCTTAAAGCCTTATGAAGCAAGAATGTATATAGAACTTTAAATATATGATTTCCATAAGCCTGTCGAAACAAAAACGGCAGGCTTATCGGCGTTATTGGAAATTTATTTTTATATTGGAGTACTATATTTATGAAAGACAACCATCAGCGGAGTTGTTATGGAGAACACCAGTTTACAACTTTATAAATGATAGACTTGTTGATGAATCAGCTGTTTTAAGGCCTTTGTCATGGCATTTGATTTTATATGTGTTTCGATATTTTTCACGAAAGTGGCAAAAAATATCTGACTGCGAATGCCCTGACTTAATTCAAAACGAAACTCCTGTACGCTTTTTGTACGGTACTCAGAAAAATGTTCGTTCTGATAGGGCAGAAATATCAGAAAGTCCTGTACGATATTTTTTTATGAAAAAGTTGTAAAGTGGTGTCTACATATAATAACTAAAGCAGTATAGTGATAAAGTAATAAATAAAAATATTGAAAAAAGCTTGAAAATTGTTTCTAAATTTTGTATAATGTCTCACAAATAGGGAGCTCAAACAGATGGGCTGAGAGTAGACTTGATTAGTCTTGACCTGGAACCTGATTTGGATAATGCCAACGTAGGGAAATAGGAAATACATGTCGTGAATGAATAGACTTGTGTATCGTGCTCTCTGTTTTTTGTGTGAACTGGGGGCACCACTTTTCACAGAGCATTTCAGGCGCCGGACAACAGGAATAGTATGTTGTCCGGTGCCTTTTTGTATACTTTCATGGTGTTAGAAAGGAGCATATCCATGGTAAAGATTAATGGAGAGGCAAAAGAAATTGCCGGGAAAAATCTGCTGGAGTATCTGATAGAAAACGGATTTAATCCGGAGCATCTGGTGGTAGAACGAAATTTAGAGATCATCCAGAAAGAGCAGTTCGGAAGCGTGACAATTCAGGATGAAGATGTGATCGAAGTTTTACGATTTGTCGGAGGAGGCTGAAAAAGAGCCTGAAAATTTATAGAATATGACTGAAAAAGAGGAGAAAACACAATGGAAGATAAATTTGTATTAGGCGGAAAAGAATTTAAGAGTCGATTTATTCTCGGATCAGGAAAATATAACCTGAATCTGATTAAGGCAGCAGTTGAACAGGGCGGTGCAGAGATTATTACCCTTGCACTTCGACGTGCAAATACTCAGGAAAAGGATAATATCCTGGATTTCATCCCGAAAGGAGTCACACTTCTTCCAAATACATCTGGTGCGAGAAATGCCGAAGAAGCTGTCAGAATCGCAAGGCTGAGCAGAGCCATGGGATGCGGAGATTTTGTAAAAATAGAAATTATGCGTGATGCAAAATATCTTTTTCCGGATAATTATGAGACAGTCAAAGCAACAGAAATTCTGGCAAAGGAAGGCTTCGTTGTGCTGCCATATATGAATCCGGATTTAAATGTGGCAAGGGATCTCCAGAATGCCGGAGCAGCAGCGGTTATGCCATTGGCTGCACCGATCGGAAGTAACAAAGGACTGGCAACAAAAGCCATGATTCAGGTACTGATCGATGAGATTGATCTGCCCATCATTGTAGACGCAGGGATCGGAAAACCATCACAGGCATGTGAAGCTATGGAAATGGGAGCAGCAGCAATCATGGCAAATACAGCAATCGCCACAGCAGGAGATGTACCGGAGATGGCAGCAGCATTTAAACTGGCCATCGAAGCAGGTCGAAAAGCTTATCTTACCGGAATGGGAAGAGTACTTGCCAGAGGCGGAAGCGCATCCGACCCGCTGACTGGATTTTTACGCTAAGGGGGAAGCTGAAATTATGAATGAGGAAAACCAGGTATATTTTGTAGACAGTGATAAACTCCCACCGGCAGCACTGGAGAGAAAACACCGTCTGGAACAAGATCCGTCCTTTCGTACCAACCATATGGAGTATATGGAAGGCATGCAGGTCATTGAATCAGATATCAAAGATAAAGTACTTCGGGCGATGGATGAGTACGATTACGATGCATATACAACGAATGATGTAGAACGGGCACTTTCTCATGAGTCATGTTCCATCGAGGATTTTAAAGCACTTTTATCCCCGGCAGCGGCACCGTATCTTGAGCAGATGGCAAGAAAAGCAGAAGAGATTACCAGGAACCATTTTGGGAATACAGTGTACATTTTTACACCGTTATATATTGCAAACTATTGCCAGAATTATTGTATTTACTGCGGATTCAACTGCTATAATAACATCCGACGGAAGAAGCTGACATTTGAAGAAATCGAACATGAAATGCAGGTCATTGCCAGAACAGGGATGGAAGAAATCCTGATACTGACCGGTGAAAGCCGTGCTTATTCTGATGTGAAATACATCGGGGAAGCTGTAAAAATTGCGAAAAAATATTTCAAAAATATCGGTATCGAGATTTATCCGGTGAATGTGGATGAGTATCAATATCTCCATGAATGCGGTGTGGATTATGTAACAGTTTTTCAGGAGACTTATCATACTGATAAATACGAGACGCTTCATCTTATGGGGCATAAACGTGTCTGGCCATACCGTTTTGATGCACAGGAACGTGCATTAATGGGAGGCATGAGAGGAGCCGGATTTTCGGCACTTCTGGGGCTTGACGACTTCCGAAAAGATGCATTGGCTACTGCGCTTCATGTGTATTACATTAACCGTAAATATCCCCATGCAGAGTTATCTTTAAGCTGTCCGCGCTTACGTCCGATCGTGAATAATGACAAGATCAATCCGCGTGATGTGGGAGAGAAAGAACTCTGTCAGGTATTATGTGCATACCGTATCTTTCTGCCATTTGCGGGAATTACCGTGTCCAGTCGTGAGAGTGCTGAGTTTCGAAATGGAATCACAAAGATTTGTGCAACCAAGGTTTCAGCAGGTGTTTCCACCGGAATTGGTGATCATGAAGAAAAATATGAGGGAAAAGAAGATGCGGATGTCGGAGACGAACAGTTTGAGATCAACGATGACCGTTCTTTCAGTAAAATGTATGATGACATGGAGCAGGGCGGCTTGCAGCCGGTTCTGAATGATTATATTTATGTGTAAAGAATATGAACATACCATTGCGATTACAAATCGCATATTGGTGCAGGGAGATTTTCTTGAACAGATGCAGAAAGTGATTCATCTGCATCCCCATGCAGTGATCTTAAGAGAGAAAGATCTGTCAGATGAAGAGTATGAGATACTGGGAGAAAGAATTTTGGGAATGTGTAAAGAAAGCGGTGTAGGTTGCTTTCTGCATTCCAGAATTTCAGTGGCGAACAGATTAGGATGCAGACAGATTCACATATCTATACCGGTACTTATGGCTATGAGTAAAGAAGAACGTAGTCAGCTTAGAAAAGATTTTCAGGAAATCAGTGTTTCCTGTCACAGTATGGAAGATATGAACGTTGCTGTAGAAAACGGAGCTACACAGATTATTCTTGGGACAATTTTTGAAACAGAATGTAAAAAAGGACTGAAAGGAAAAGGTCTGGGATTTGTCACAGAAATCTGCAAAGCCTGTCCGGTGCCGGTGTATGCAATCGGGGGAATTAATCTGGAACGTCTGCGGCAGGTAATGGAAGCGGGTGCGGCAGGCGGGTGTATGATGTCTGGTTTTATGCAGATGTAGATTTTATTCTATCTTGGAACGAAAGATTCAGACTGTATATCATCAATGAGGATATGCGTAAAAGTATATGATAAATTTAACCGAATCAAGTAAGTACCCTGCTTCAATTTCGAATATCTGCCTGACTTAAAATATAAAAGTCTCATGTTTAATTGTAACAGCAATAAGCATGAGACTTTTGTCATATAGCTATTATTTCCGTGCAACAAGATGTGCCCGGAATCCTTTCTGCTTTTCCATAGTCAGCAGTGTAAAACCGGCTTTTTCTGCCATAGCAACAAACTCCGATGCTTTGTGTATTTTTACATCACCGTGTCCGAACAGATTAGCCAGCGGCATTTCCAGATGGTTCATCAGCCAGACTACAAAATCCGAAGAGGTATAGTCACGCAGAACCAGACGACCACCTTTTCGCAGAACACGATATGCGCTATTGAAAAAGTCCTGCGGATTAGGATAGTGGTGGAAGCTGTTTGAACAGATGACTGTATCAAAAGATTTCTCTGCAAAAGGCAGATTCTCACTGTCACCAACAAGAAATTCCGTGTTGGAAAGTTTCTTTGCCTGAGCGACATTGATCATCTCAGGAGTGAGGTCAAGACCAACGTAATGTTTCTCAGGATACTTTTCATGAAGTAGTTGGATCATTGGACCAGTTCCACATCCGCAGTCCAGAACATCGTGAAAAGATTCTTTCTCAAGTTCTGCCAGAATTGGCGGATAATCATCCTTACACATTTCATAAATACCGGCATGTCCGCTGTCATAAACTTTGGCTGCCTGAGTGAATTCTTTGATAGATAGTTGTTTATATTTTTCAGGTGTCATACAATCGTCTCCTTAAAAACTGAGCAGATACAATGATCCGCATTGATACTTGTCCATAATCCGATAATTGCTATAATATATCCTTCCACTGCTTATTGTTTTTTGCAATTGAAGCAGGGGATTTACCTGCTTCGGTTAAAATAAATGGTTAGATACCTCTAACTAACATTATCATATATTTCTGAAAAAGTCAAAAAGGAATAAAAGACAGGATGAAAAGTTGAAGTTATGGCAGAAGTTGTGATAGAATAACAGTAAGTGCAGACTAACAGGATGAGGCAGGAAAAACAATTATCAGGTAGAGGGAGGAGAAAGAATATGATAGCTCAGGTGCTTGTGGAGGGATTGATTCTCGGAATTTTATTGATGGGAATTTGCGCGTTCGGAATTCGAAACGGTGCAGTTGGAATGGTGCAAGAGATTTCTGGTCTGGTTTCTGGCAGATGTTTGTGATCTTATCTGTAATGAATCTGATGGATCGTTTTCTGGTTGATGACTATTGGGTAGGCCATACAAAAGCATGGACCATTCCGGGAACAGAAGACCTCAGGCCATATATCAGCAGCGAAGATAAACGCAGGAAATGAATTGGGGGAACAGTTGGCATGGCTGTAATCTCGGCGGTGCTGGCAGGCATTGCGGCACTTGTGATGTAATAGGATACCTTTAAAGCAGATAGAGGCATTCTTTCACAAGGAAGGCATAGATAAGTAATATTTTATTTATATTTGAGGGGGCGAATATGATATATACTTGTACATACAAATCAGAATTAGGTAATATTTTACTGGCTGCTGATGAAATCGGACTTACAGGTTTGTGGTTTGAGGGACAGAAATATTTTGCAAATACACTTCCAGATGAGCGGATTTCTCAGGAAACACCAATTCTCATTGAGGTAAAAAGATGGCTGGATGAGTATTTCTCTGGTGAAGAACCGAAATTTACTCCACCGCTTCATCCAACCGGATCAACATTCAGGCAGGCAGTGTGGCAGATATTATTGCAGATTCCCTATGGACAGACAACCACATATGGAGAGATTGCCAGACAATTGGCAGAAATGCAGAATGCCCCACATATGTCCGCACAGGCAGTAGGCGGTGCAGTGGGACATAACGAGATTTCCATTATCATTCCCTGCCACCGTGTAGTCGGCACGAATGGCAGTCTGACTGGATACGCAGGCGGTATTGATAAAAAAATTGCTCTACTTAAGCTGGAGCATACAGATATGAGCCATTTATTTGTTCCGAGAAAAGGAACTGCGCTTTAGGGGAGGATGAGAACTGTTTTTTTAGATAGCTGCAATTATTATACTGTTACTATTTTACGGATGTTATTTTGGAAAAATGTTCCTGCAGAAGAAAAAAGGAATCCAGACAGATCAGATTGGAAAGGGAAAAACAGGCAGGTCAAAAGCGATTGAGCTTATCATGAAAGTGGCAACAATATTTGTTCCTTTAACAGAGATGCTGAGCATTTATACAAACTATTCCATATTATCCGGAATGCTGAGATATGCAGGGTCTGTAATTGCAACGGCAGGTGATATAGTATTTGTCATTTCAGTGCTGACAATGAAAGACAGTTGGCGTGCAGGTGTTTCAGAAACAGATAAAACAGAACTGGTGACAGATGGAATCTACCAGATAAGCCGCAAGCCTGCATTTCTTGGATTTGATCTGGTATATATAGGGATACTGTTAATGTTCTTTAACTGGATTTCGCTTATTGTGTCTGCGTTTGCAATTCTTATGTTTCATCTGCAGATTGTATATGTAGAGGAAGTTTTTCTGGAGGAAGCTTTTGGAGACGGATATATCAGATATAAGGAAAAAGTATATAGATATCTGGGAAAAAACAGAACTATGGAGTCGAAGAGGTGCTGATTCCATAATCGAAAATAGATAATACCCCATTATATCGAAACAGTCCCTCACTTTCATAATAACGAAGTGTAGATGCCGGAAGATCAAACATTTCAGATACTTCTCTGATTGAGAAACAACCGGTGAACTTAAGAAAGGTCTGATCACATTCAGCCCACTTGCACAGGGACAGCTGACAGACCGTTATCTTCACGGAATCCCAGAAGACAGTCGTATCCGTACAGACGGAAGATTCCTTAAAGAAAGCACTCTGGATGAACACAGACTGGATCAGATTCGTAAACTCAATGATCTGGCTGCACAGCGTGGTGAAAAGCTTGCAGACATGGCTCTTGGCTGGCTGCTTCAGCACAAAGAAGTTACCAGCGTTCTGATCGGCGCATCCAAGCCACAGCAGATCCTCGACAATGTAAAAGCAACTTTCTGTGTACCGTTTACTGAAGAAGAACTGAAACTGATCGATGAGATTTCTCTGAATTAAAATAATCAGTACCGTATATGCGGAAATGTGTAATTTTCAGTTAGTATACACCACTTTACAACTTTTTCATAAAAAAATATCGTACAGGACTTTCTGATG